>Ga0207799_100035_pt1 | contig 239832 bp, 253 predicted proteins | sample TtanPargueraPR_4_FD_187742 | JGI IMG/M metagenome (GOLD analysis project Ga0207799, IMG submission 187742) | Aerobic enrichment media microbial communities from Bioluminiscent Bay, La Parguera, Puerto Rico - Tt and M2 (SPAdes) | ecosystem: Environmental > Aquatic > Marine > Unclassified ... | reverse complement strand
CGGCGGGCTGACTGGCATCTTGCCCGCCGCACGCCATCGTTAGTGTAAGCAGCAAAGTCAATAGTAATAGGAGAAGTTTCTTCATGAAGTAACCGCCTTTTTGTGTGCTATTAGATAGCATAACATGGTCCAAGAAAAACATGGATGCAGAATAATGACTGCATTCGTCACTTATATGACTATTTCACAGGAAAACATGTAAAAAGTCAGACACTCTGCAACCCGGTTGACAAAGTTTTTATTTCCATAGATAATAAAGCGTGATTATTTTTGCGTAGAGAGGATTTTCATCCATGGTATCAGCAGGCGAGTTCAGAAAAGGATTGACCGTCGAGATCGACGGGCAGGTCTATCAGATCGTGGATTTTCAGCATGTCAAGCCGGGCAAGGGGGCCGCGTTCGTGCGGACAAAGATTAAAAACGTGGTGACGGGGAGCGTATTGGAGCGGACATTCAGCCCCACTGAGAAGTATCCCCGGGCCCATATCGAGACCAAGGAAATGCAGTACCTGTATAACGACGGCGCGCTGTTTTACTTCATGGACACGGACACCTACGAGCAGATTCCCCTCAACCAGGATAAGGTGGAGGACGCCATGAAGTATGTCAAGGAAAACACGACCGCCATCATCAAGTTCTATAAGGGCGAGGCGTTCTCGGTGGACGCTCCCAATTTCGTGGCCCTGGAGGTCACCGATACCGAGCCCGGATTCAAGGGCGATACCGCCACGGCGGGGACAAAGCCCGCCACGGTGGAGACCGGCGCCACGGTCAACGTGCCCCTCTTCATCAATGTGGGGGATGTGATCCGGATCGATACCAGGACCGATACGTATATGGAACGGGCATAGGTTTTTTTGATTTTTTTAGAGGCATGGGAGTGTTTCCCGTGACTCTTTGTTATAGTAAATAGTATGGATCCCGGCATGGTAAATATGGAGAATAACGCTGCATAGGGCGTTTACAAGTCGAGGGATGACGGTTTCACAGAAATAGGATGAAATCGAGCCGGTATACCATTGATATCAATGAAAAGCTGCCTTCCTGAAGGCAGCTTTTCTGCTATTCAAATACAAACAAACATGTTTATTTACTCAGTGCGCGGTGAATATTCCCTTCCGTTTTCATATCACCGGATATCCACGCATATATATAGTCACATCATGGACAAGGAGGAGAGGCGTATGCCACAGGCACAGGCAAGATGGAGAGATGTGATCGGACGGGCGCTGCCTGTGACGCTGCGGGAGAGGCTTTTAGCGCTTTCGGAGGAGATGATGGAAGGCCTGGAGGAGATCCGGGTCGGACAAGAACGCCCCCTGATGCTCTATCGGGGCGGACATGGGTATTTCCTGAAAAAGAGCGGGGCGCTTAGCCGGGACTATGACGCCGAAGCGGTACAGACCTCGGCGCCGGAGATGCGCCAGATACTGGATATGGTGTCGGAGCACTCCCTCTACGCCATGGAGGACGAGCTGCGAAACGGGTACATCTCTCTAAGGGGCGGATGCCGGGTGGGTATAGCCGGCCGGGCGGTACTGGAAAACGGTCGGATCAAGACATTCAAGCACATCAACGCGTTCAATTTCCGGATCGCGCGGCCGATCATAGGCGCGGCTGACAAGGTCATGCCCCATATCCGCAAGGGAAACAGGATCAGTCACACATTGGTACTATCTCCGCCCCAGATGGGCAAAACCACCCTGATAAGGGACATGATCCGCGTGATCAGCGGCGGCGCCGATGGCGCACCCGGGCTGAAGGTCGGGCTTATCGACGAGCGGTCGGAGATCGCGGGGATGTACCAGGGAGTGCCGAGCTTCGATATCGGCATTCGGACCGACGTGCTGGACGCCTGCCCCAAGGCGGAGGGGATCATCCTCATGATCCGGAGTCTTTCGCCCCAGGTGGTGGTCAGTGACGAGATCGGCAAGCAGGAGGATATAGAGGCCATCGGAGAGGCATTGAACACCGGGGTGGATGTGATCGTCACCGCCCACGCCCGGACACTGGAGGAGGCCCTGAAGCGGCCCATATTGCTTCGGGCGCTCAAAAAGGACCTTTTTGAGCGGATACTGGTGCTGGGGGACAGCCTGGGCGTGGGGACGCTGGAGCGGGTCTACGAGGGACGAAAATTCCACCTGCTCTGCGACACCCCGGTGAGGTAGTAGCGTAATGAAGTGGGTAGGCGCCGTGTTGATATTGGGGTCCGGTATCTGGATGGCGGCGGCCCTGAGCCGCAGCCTGGCTGAACGGTGCCGGGAAATAGCCGAGATGCGCGCGGGTTGGACACGCCTGGGAGACCGCGTAATTATCTATGCAGACAGGCTCACTGAGGCGGCGGCACAGGCAGGCGCGGTCACCGAAGGATCGGTGAAAAAGGTATTCGATGCCTTTGCGGTGCGGCTGGATGAGCCGTTTATAGAGGACCCGGACACGGCGTGGAAATGGGCGATGGACGCCCACCGCGACATGCTGCATATGAGCCGGGAAGAGATCATAGAGATACGGGAGCTGGGCAAATGCATAGGCCCCCAGTCCATGGAGGAGCAGCGTCGGGGCTTTGCCGATATACTGGGACGGATTCAGAACCGGGTGGAGCAGGCCCAGAAGGCCAAAAAGGTGGGGACGTCCCTATGGACCCGGTGGTGTTTTCTGATCGCGGCGGCGGCGGCCATCGCGGTATTATGAGAAAGGAATTAGACCGGCTATGGATGTGAGCATCATATTCAAGATCGCGGCTGTCGGGATACTGGTGGCCGTTTTGAATCAGATACTCAAGAAGGCGGAGCGGGATGAGATGGCGATGCTGACGTCTCTGGCGGGGGTCATCGTGGTGCTGCTGATGGTGATCGATATGATCAGCGACTTGTTTCAGAGCATCCGGACTATTTTCAGACTGTATTAGCAAAACACTTAAGGAGTATGCCCTATGGCCGACGCATTGCGGATATTGTCCTTCGGGGTGGTGGCGGTGATCCTCGTCATGGTGGTCAAGCAGTACCGCCCCGACATGGCCCCTATCGTGAGCCTCGCCTGCGGGATCATCCTCATCGTATGGTCCCTGGAGCGGTTCTCCTGGGTGTGGGGGTGGATCAGAAACGCGCTCAGCCGGACCGGGGTGGACGGGTCCTATATCGGCATCCTGATCAAGATCACTTTACTTGCGATTTTATTTGAATTGGGGACAGACCTATGCGCCGACGCAGGGGAGACGGCGGTAGCGACCAAGATGGAACTGGCGGGGAAGCTGGTGATCCTGATCACGGCGCTGCCCATACTGGCGGGGTTGATCGATCTGCTGACGGGACTGCTGACATGAGAAGACGAATTATATTACAGTTGATAATACTGGCGGCAGTCATTTTGATGATGATTCCCGCTAACGCCAATGCCCAGGAACCGGAGAACCTCCTGGACCCCTGGATCGATGAGCAGCTGGATACCATCCCGCTGGATGACTGGGGGGATGTGTTCCAGGACATGGGGAAAAGCGCCGGGGTCAAGGACCTGATCCGGGAGGCGGCCCAGGGTAATGCCCCCATGGACCTGCGCTCCTGGATCGGCCTGCTGGGGCGTTCCGTAAGGAACGAATGGGGCAGGACCGTACGGCAATTGGCTATTGTGCTGATCATATCGATGATCTGCGCGGTGTTGGCCAACTTAAAAACCAATATGAAACACGGGCAGGTCGCAAAGATCGCGGAGTACTGCGGGTTTTTGCTGGTGGCGGGGCTGCTGCTCTCTTCGGTGTTCGAACTGGTCAATCTCTGCGGCGCCGCCGTGGACCGATTGACTGGCATTGTCCAGACCATGTTCCCGGTATTGCTGGCACTGATGCTGACAGCGGGAGAGATGACGGGGCAGGGGCTGCTGCAGCCATTGGTAGCGACGGCGGCGGGAGGCGCGTCGGTATTGTTTCACGCGGTGATCATCCCTCTGATCGTGATCGACCTGGCGGTGGTGACGGCGGGGGCCCTGGGCGCCGGTGGAACGTTGAAAAAACTCCATAAGCTCATGCAAAAACTGTGCAAATGGCTCATCGGAGCGGTATTTACGTTGTTTTTCGGGGTGCTGGCCATCCAGGGGATCGCGGCTACCACATTTGACGGGATGGCGGCCCGCACCGCCCGTTACACGGTGGAAAACGTGGTGCCGGTGGCGGGGAAGATGTTCGCTCAGTCGGTGGATCTGGTGTTCAGCGGTTCGATCCTATTGAAAAACGCCGTGGGGGTGGTGGGAATGGTGGCCCTGGCCGGGATCTGCCTGGAACCCATCATCCGGCTGTGCCTGATGATCGTCTGCCTTCGTATGGCGTCCGCCATCACCGAGCCCATGGAGGTGAGCCCGGTGACCGAGAGCCTGGACGGGTACGGGGACGCAGTCTCCACCCTGGCGGTGAGTATCGGCGCGGTGGGGATTTTGTTCTTTATCATGACGGCTGTGGTGCTGGGGATGGGCAGCGCCGTATTGATGATGCGGGGGTAGAAAATGGAACAGATCAAGTCATGGGTATTGCAGCTCGTGATGATCGGCCTGGGGGGCGTGATTGCCTCTAGCCTCATCCACCGGGAGTCGTTTCAGCGATATGTGAAATTGGTCATCGGATTTCTGATGATCATGGTACTGATCCAGCCGGTGATCAAGCTGCGTGACTTTTCTTTTGATCCGTCTAGACTTCTTTTTGAAAACATGGGAGGACTGGCGGAAGAGACCAGCGCCATCTCCTCCGATATGGAGCGGGTGAACGCAAACTGGATGGACGAGTACGCAGTGAAAAATATGCAGAGCCAGATAGAGACCGATATCGAGACCGTGCTGGGATATGACAGCAGAGTGGATGTAAGACTCAGTCCCGACGGCAGCGGGATCTACCGGGTAAGGATCACTGTCAGGGAAGCGCTCACCGGGGAGGACCAGCTCTGGATACTGAACAGTTTGCGGGAGAATTACGGTCTGACCGAAGACAAAATCCGGCTCATAGGCGGATAAAGGAGGAAAGAATCGATGAGCTTTAAGGAATTTTGGGAGAGTATCAAGAAGATCAAGCATATCGAGATCATCGCGGCGGTACTGATCATCGCGATCATACTCACCCTGTACGCCTCCACACCGGGGAGTTTTCTATCCTCCGGGCGGAGAGATACCGGGAACACCGAAGGGAAAGCCTCCGCCGACACGACCATACCGGAGGAAACAGATGAAACGGATACCGAGGCGCGCCTTTCGGCCATCCTCTCCAATATGGAAGGGGCGGGAAGGGTGGATGTGATGATCACCTATGAGACCGGCCCGGCACTGGTACCAGCCATGGACCGGAACGAGATGCGGACCACGTCGACCGAACAGGACGGGGAGAGTTCGAGTCAGACTCAGCAGACCGATATTCAGGAGCGGCCCATGACGGTGGACGGCCCCGATGGAAGCGAACCCATGGTGCTGTACCAGGAGACGCCGGAAATAAAAGGGGTCATCGTCATTGCCGAGGGGGCCTCTGACATAGAAGTATATATGAACCTGGAACGGGCGGTCATGACCATCCTAAACGTCAAGGCCGATCAGGTAGAGGTTTTTAGCCGGGGAAATACCGAATAATGGGAAGGGGATCGATATGTGGGTGATCGAGAGGAAGAATATACTGACCATCGTGCTGGTGGCCGTGCTCGTGGTGGCGGGATACCTGAATATCCGCGGCAACCGCCAGGCGGCCCTGCAGGCGGCAGCCACGGATGCGGCCGAGCAAGAAGAGCAAATAGACGAAGCGGCGCCGGAGGGGCAGGGGATTGATGAAATCCCCGCCGACCATGTCCAGTTCGTCTCCGCGACGCCGGAGGACTTTTTTACAAGCTTCAAGATCGAGCGGGAACAGACCCGCCGGGAGGAGATCGAGTACGTGCGGACCATCCTAGACAAGGATAATCTGGATGAAGTACAAATCGCCCAGGCCCAAGACAAGATCGACGCGATCACCGAGGGGATGGAGAAGGAACTGACGGTGGAGGGACTCTTGGAGGCCAAGGGGTTTTCCCCGGTAGCGGCGATCTTTCACCCGGGGTCTGCCAATATTATCGTGGGGTGCGAATCTCTCACCGATGAACAAGTCACACAGATCGTGGACGTGGTCGTCAGGGAGGGCGGGATCGCCATGGAGGATATCAATATCATCCCTTATTACGGGCAATGATTTATTTGTGATTTAGCAGGTAATTATTTGTATTGGGGGAATCGTTTTGCTATAATGAATACGTAATACGCAGTCAGGAGAGTGGTATATTGGCTGAGAATCTATACCAGCAGGTTTTGGAAAATGGCAAGGTGGTCTATGCCAGCGAGGTGATCGCGGCGATCGCGGCGTTGTCCGCCCAGGAGGTGGACGGTGTGGTGTCCTTTTCCACCAGCACCAAGACCCGTTGGGGGAAGAAAATAAACGCCAAGGGCGTGCGGGTCACGATATCGGGGGACGAGGTGATCGTCTATCTGTATCTGTCCATGCGCTACGGGGTGAAGATCACGGAGGTCGCCTGGGCTGTGCAGGAAAATGTCAAGAAGGCGGTTGAAAACATGACCGGGCTCATAGTCAGTCAGGTCAACGTCCATGTGGACGGTATGGATTTCAATAAAGCGGTGAAGGATTGAAAGAAACGTTGGCAAGAGACCCTCTGAATCGGATCAGAGGGTTATTCCATTATAACGGGTAAAGTGAGAATGACGGACGGAAAGTCCTTGTTCTCGAAACGGGAAGGAGAGACGCATATGAAGATCGTAGATCGAGTGTTTTTGGTATTGTTGTGCATTTTGGTGCTGCCTGTGAGTATCGGGGCCATTGCCCTGGGAATTGGAGTGGTGGACATCCCCGCCTTGTCGGACTATCTGGCGTCTGTTGCCGGAAACGCTGCCTACATAGCGGTGATGGTAGTATATGGATTATTGGTGCTGGTGTTTGCTTTGAAGCTGCTCTTTAGCGGCAACAAGGAGCATACGCCGCCCTTCTGCCTGGTGAAGACCACAGAACTGGGCGTGATCCGGGTATCGACGAGCACCCTGGACGCCTTGACGCTGAAAGCGGTCCGCTCGTTCCAGGAGGTCAAGGAGGTCAAGAGCCTGGTATTGACCGATATGGAACAGGTCCGTATCCGCTTGCGGCTCTTGGTCATGCCGGGAGCCAATATCCCGGAATTGACCCAAAACATACAGGGCGAGGTCAAAAAGTATGTGGAGGAGCACGCGGGCATCATCGTGAGCGAGGTCATGGTGCTGGTGGACAATCTCTACAGCGCCAACAATACCCATATCTGATAAGGGGGATTATCGATGGACTGGGAGGACGTACGGGCATTCTGGGCCGCCCATGCCAGAAAGATATACGGCACATTGCTGGGCCTTATAGTGGGGATACTGTTTCTGACCATCGGGGTATGGAAGACATTGTTCATCGTACTCTGCATGGCATTGGGTTATTTTTTGGTAGGTGTACAGGATAAGGGGGAGAAGATCGGCGCTTTTTTGGTGGCGATCGGCTTGCGAAAAGAGGAATGACAGGAGAATTTGTAGTCCATGTCCACTGAAAAAGAATGGCTGAAGCAGCGGCGCTGTGCCCGTGAGATCCTGATGAAATTATTGTATCTAAAGGATTTCCCCGAATCCGATGCCGGGGAGACCTACCGGTGGCTCCTCGACAGCGAGGACCCGGAAGCCGGCGGCTGCGCCATGGACGCCCATGAGGGCGCGTATGTGCAGACGATGCAGGAATTAATACAGGCGAACGAAGACGCGGTGGACGGGCTGATCCGCGCCCACGCCAAGGGATGGACATTTGACAGGATCTCCCGGGTGGACCGGGCCATACTCCGTCTCGCCATCGCGGAGATGCTCTATATGGAGGATATCCCCCTGGCGGTGTCCATGAACGAGGCGGTGGAGATCGCCAAAGCCTATAGTGGAGAAAAAGCCGGCAGCTTCGTAAACGGGGTGCTGGCTTCGGTCAAAAAGGAGATGGAAACGGTTCGAGACGATGAAGGCGATCCTGGCACTTGATACCAGTTGTTATACCACTTCGGTATGCCTTGTCAGTGTAGACGGGGAGATCATGGCCCATGAGCGTACGCTGCTGCGGGTGAAGGAAGGTACCCGGGGGCTGCGGCAGTCGGAGGGCGTATTTCAGCATGTGGAGAATATGCCGGGGCTGATCGAGAAACTGTCCGATGCCGAGATCGTCGGCGTGTGCGCCAGTATGAAGCCAAGGCCCTGTGAGGGGTCTTATATGCCGGTATTCACGGTGGGTTCCTCTTTCGGGAAAAGCGCGGCATCCCTATGGGATGTGCCTTTTTTTGAGACCACCCACCAGGAGGGCCATGTGATGGCCGGGATCCGTTCCTGTGGATGGACGCCCCAGGGACGTTTTTTATGCCTGCATCTATCCGGGGGTACCACCGAGCTATTGAGCGTGGATCCCACTGACAACGGATTTGCCATAGAGATCACGGGGGCGGGGGCCGATCTCCACGCGGGTCAATTGATCGACCGTGTGGGGATCATATTGGGATACCCCTTCCCTGCGGGCAGATATATGGACGATGCGGCCCTCAAGTACGCGGATTCAGAGCGGGACATACCGCTTATCAAGACCACCCTGGACGGCAGCGACATACACCTGTCAGGCGCCGAGGCCGGCGCCCGGCGGTTGATCGACAAAGGCGCAACCAGGGAGGCCGTGGCCGCCGCGGTGCTGGACGCGCTGACCCGGATGGTGGACAAGTGGGTCTGGCGTGCGGTGCAGAAGACGGGATGCTATGAGGTCCTGCTGGCGGGAGGCGTATCCGCCAGCGCCTATATGCGCAGGTATCTTCCGACGAGGCTTAATAAGCGCAGCCGGGAGATCAAGGTATATTTCGCAAAGCCGGAATGGAGTACCGATAACGCCATGGGTGTGGCGCATTTGGGGCTCCTGCAATATTTAGGTGACGGGAGGAAATGAATATGGCGAAGATAATCGATGGAAAGGCCCTGGCCAAGCAGGTTCGGGAGGAGATCAAGGCCGAGACCGAAAAAATGGAGGCCAAGCACGGCATCGTGCCGGGTCTGGCGGTGATCCTGGTGGGGAACGACCCCGGCTCGGAGGTCTATGTCCGCAATAAGAAGAACGACTGTGAGAAGGTTGGCTTTTACTCGGAGGTCATACACCTGCCCGAGGAGACCAGCGCCGATACCATACTGGAGCACATCAAGAAACTGAATAATACCGATACCATCGACGGTATCCTCGTGCAGATGCCCCTGCCGGGACACCTGGATTCTTCGAGTATCTTGAATACCATACGACCCCACAAGGATGTGGACGGGCTCCATCCGGTGAATATGGGGCGGCTGCTCTCGGGGCAGCCCTGCATGGCGCCCTGCACCCCCAAAGGCGTCATGCGGATGCTGGACAGTATCGGATATGAGATAGAGGGCAAACGTGCCGTGGTGGTGGGCCGCAGCGTGCTGGTGGGTAAACCCTTGGCGATGATGCTGCTGGCGAAAAACGCCACTGTCACCATGTGCCACTCCCGGACCCAGAACCTCCCCCAGATCTGCGCTGAGGCCGACATCCTCATAGCGGCCACGGGCCGGGCCCAGATGATCGACGAGAACTATGTCAAGGAAGGCGCGGTGGTCATCGACGTGGGCATCTCCCGGATGGGAAAGAAGCTCACTGGGGACGTGGCCTATGACCGTGTGGTCGACAAGGCGGGGTGGATCACGCCGGTGCCGGGCGGCGTGGGTCCCATGACCCGGGCCATGCTTTTAGTGAATACCATGCAGGCGGCGAAGCTGCGTGTCGGCTAGGTCGCTTGTCCCCCTCATTTCGGTGGGGGAGCTCAATCATTATGTGAAAGGCCTATTGGACCGGGACATGATCTTGTCCGAGATCCGTATCCGGGGCGAGGTGTCTAATTTCACCCGCCACGCCTCGGGGCATCTGTACTTTTCCCTGAAGGACCACGAGGCGCGGATTCGCTGCGTGATGTTTCGCTCCGAGGCTGTGGGTCTTGACTTTTTTCCGGCGGAGGGGATGGGGATCATCGCCACCGGCCGGGTGACCTTATACGAACGCGAGGGCGTCTATCAGCTCTATGTCCGCTCCATGGAGGAGGAGGGCAAGGGCGCGCTTTTCCAGGCGTTTCTGAAGCTGAAAGAGCGGCTGGAAAAGGAAGGACTCTTTTCCGAGGACCGCAAAAAGCCCATACCGTCCTTCCCGAAAAAGATCGCGGTGCTGACCTCCCCTGTGGGGGCGGCGGTCCGGGACGTCATCCATGTGGCGAAGCGTAGAAGTCCCTCCGTATCACTGGTGGTTGCGCCGGTTCCAGTCCAGGGAGAAGACGCGGCGAAGACCATCGCAGACATGCTCGATATCGTCAATACCCGGGAGGATATCGATCTCATCATCCTAGGCCGGGGGGGGGGCTCCATCGAGGATCTGTGGGCCTTCAATGAAGAGGTCCTGGCTCGGGCCATCGCTCGGTCCCGCATCCCGGTGGTTTCCGCTGTGGGGCATGAAACCGACTTCACCATCGCGGACTTCGTCTCCGATCTCAGAGCCCCGACCCCCTCGGCGGCGGCGGAGATGACGGTGCCCGACAGCGCGGCTTGGCTGGAGGGTATCGAGAAACTGCGCCGGCGGATGGCCGGCCAGCTGCAATGGATACTGGATGACGCCGCGGACAGGTTTGCGGATATGAGAGAGCGGCCCGTGCTGGCCGACCCCGATCTGTGGCTCAATGTATACCGGGAGCGTCTCAGCGACGGTATCCGGCGGGCAGGGGAAGGCATGGATGATATAATAAATGACAGGGAGCAGGCCTGCCGGTCGATGATGCGGGAACTGGGGGCGCTAAATCCCCTGGCGGTACTCACCCGGGGCTACGCCGCCGTGACCGATCATAAGACCGGAAAACCTGTCTACCACGTGCGGGATATGGAGATAAATCAAACAATACGGCTAAGGATGCAGGACGGACGAGCCGATTGTACAGTATATGGCGTCCAAGAGGGAGGGCAATAATGGCTGGAGCAAAAAAAACGGGAAATCCTCAGAGCTTCGAGGCGGCGATGGAGGCCCTCGAGGAGATCGCCTCCAAGCTGGAGGGAAAGACGCTTCCCCTGGATGAGGCGGTAGCGCTTTACAAGCAGGCCATGGACCTCGCTCTCTACTGTGAGAAATCCCTGGGCAAGGCCAAGAAAGAGGTCACGCAATTGGTAAAATCACTAGATGGATGGGAAGAGCAGCCCTTTGGGGAAGAGATCGATGGACAGTGAACTATTTGATAAGGAGTACGCCGCCCGGCAAAACCGGGTGGAAGAGGCTCTGAAAACCATTATGTCCAAGCGCAGGGATGAGCCGTCCCTGCTCTATGAGGCCATGGAATACAGCCTGTTCGCGGGAGGCAAGCGGTTTCGGCCGGTATTGATGCTGGCCGCCCACAGTATGGGACCGCGGCCCGATGATCGTATCCTTGATTTCGCCTCGGCCATCGAGATGATCCATACGTATTCCTTGATCCACGACGATCTCCCAGCCATGGATGACGATGATTTTCGGCGGGGCAAGCCCACCTGCCACAAGGTCTATGGGGAAGCCATGGCCATATTGGCAGGAGACGGACTACTCAACCTCGCGTTCGAGATCATGGCGGAGGCGGCGGCCTCGTCCCCAGACAGCGGGAGAACGAAGGCCATGGCCGTGATCGCCAAAGCATCCGGGGGCATGGGGATGATCGGGGGCCAGGTGGCGGATATGGAAGGGGTATCGTTCCCCACCGAAGGAGAACTCCTTACCTTTATCCACTACCACAAGACCGGAGCCTTGATCCGCGCCAGTCTGGAGGCGGGGATGACCCTCAGCGGCGCCGGCGATGGGCGATTAAGCGCCATTCGTGAATATGGTGACGCTTTGGGGATGGTATTTCAGATACGCGACGATCTATTGGACGCTCAGGGCAGCGCTGAAGTCCTTGGAAAACCGGTGGGCAGCGATGAGAGAAACGATAAAAAGACATTCGTCACGGTCTATGGCAAGGATAAGACACAGGCGATGCTGATGGAATGGCTGACGCGGGCTGTCAAGAGCCTCGCGCCCTTCGGGGAGGACGGGCAGTTTCTTCAGGACATGGTCCGGTACGCGGCGGCACGCAATCACTGATGGAGGGGTAACATGCACAGTTTACGGGATATGTTGGCGGTGTTTCAGAACCGGATATTCTGGATCGGTTCTTTGGCCTGGCTCATCGCCCAGGTTTTGAAGGTGACCATCGATCTATTGTCCAAGCGAAAGATCGATTTCCGGCGGCTGGTGAGCGCGGGGGGGATGCCGAGTTCCCACTCGGCCTTTGTGGTGGCGCTTTCCACTTCGGTGGGGTTTACCCAGGGGTTTGATTCCGCGTTGTTCGCCGTGTCCGCCACCTTTGCCGGGATCATCATGTACGACGCCGCCGGAGTCCGTCGCGCGGTGGGTATCCAGGCGGGGATACTCAATGATATCGTGGACGATCTATACAAGCATCAGCCGGTCCGGGAGCAGAAACTGAAGGAATTGATCGGCCATACCCCCTTTGAGGTATTCGCCGGGGCTGTTTTGGGATTCTTGATTTCCTGGATCTTGATATAATGGGCATTGCGAAGATTATATCCAGCAAAGTGTGACGTTTTTACGGGTTCTCGTTATTTGAAACGGTCACGCAATTGTGATATAATTCGTAATCTGAAAATTGAATATGTATGAAATCATCTGGTGGTGCAGTATTCTAGTCAGTACAGCCAGTTCCAAAGGCGGTGCGTTAAAACCCGTCAAGGGCACATCGATGAAGTTCCTGGTGTTGGCCGCCGACGCCCAGTCGGGGGCTGGTGCTGGGAGTTAAGGAAGAAGGGCGATCCGCAATGGCATGCGGGCGTTGACCCAGCTTCCGCGGAGACCCAAGAGGGTGGCTCCTCCGGGGGTTACTGCTTGGGGTGAACCTGTATCGCGGTTTTTGCAAAGCTGTGTACAGTGTAGCCTGCCTTGCGTGGGAATGGTGGATTCCAGATCAAGCCGGGGTATGGGTGGATCCCCCGTATCTAGGCCATTGCTGTTTGAAACCATTGCTGCAAAAGAGGATAGGTGCTGGCGGTGGCTGCAGAGGAAAGCTCCTAGACTGTCCCATGGGATGTATTGGGGATTACAATGTGGTCTAAGTGGTGATCCAGTTTTGCCGCTGGCGACACGGCAGGCGCGGATTTAATGGGAAACCGCTTCTTCGGCGACGGGGAGTATCCGTGGGGGAAATCCTACTGGACCTCAAGCCGCAAAGTTTACTCAGTACATTACCACCAGATTTTTTTATGTATATTTACGGGATTCCTATATGGTATGGAGGGATGATATTTGTCAGAGGGCGAAGGTCCTAGACGGAAAGTCCGGCCAAAGCGCAGCCTATGGGTGGCCAAGCTGGTCTTGATCACATTTCTGATCGGCTGCCTTTTCAGTTTTATCTCGGGGACTCTCATGCGGGATATCAGCAACGTATGGGTGGCCCTATTGATCATCCTATTTATTGTTTCGATCGGCGTCATTTTTGATATCGTCGGGGTGGCGGTGACGGCAGCGTCCATCGTGCCCTTTGTTTCTATGAATTCCAAAAAAATAAGAGGCGCCAAGACCGCCATGATGCTCATCAAGAACGCGAGCAAGGTGGGGGCTTTCTGCAATGATATGGTGGGAGATGTCTGCGGCATCATCAGCGGCGCCGCCGGGGGGATCCTGGTGTACAAGGTGATCGAATACGGGTACAATATCGATATCGTCAGCATCATCATCAGCAGCCTGATCGCGGCGGTGACGGTGGGAGGGAAGGCACTGGGGAAAACCTTCGCCATCGACAAGTCGCAGAAGATCGTGTTTATCGCCGCGGTGGCCGCTTCCCTGGTCTATAGGGAAAAGGATAAATGCAATAACCGATGAATCGTGGTTACTATATATGAGCAGTATTTTAGACCAAATCAACGGCCCTCAGGACCTTAAAAAATTAAAGCCGGAAGAGCTTACCGCCCTTTCCGGGGAACTTCGTCATCTCATCATGGACTGCGTCCGGGAAAACGGGGGGCATCTGGCGGCCAATCTGGGTGTGGTGGAGCTCACCATTTGCCTGCATTATTTATATGACAGTCCCAGGGACAAGATCGTATGGGACGTGGGCCATCAGACCTATATCCATAAACTATTGACAGGCCGCAAGGATTTATTTCACACCCTGCGGTGCATGGGAGGTCTTTCCGGATTCCCCAAGCGCAGGGAGAGCGAGCACGATATATTTGAGACGGGGCACTCCTCTACCTCCATATCGGCGGCGCTAGGGATGGCCCGGGCCCGGGATCTATGCATGGAGCACTACCATGTGACGGCGGTGATCGGCGACGGCGCCATGACCGGCGGCATGGCCCTGGAAGCGCTCAACGATCTGGGTCACAGCGAGGAAGACATGCTGGTGATCTTGAACGACAATGAGATGAGCATATCCAAGAATGTGGGGGCGATCTCCACTCACCTTTCCAATATCCGCACAAACAAACGGTATCTGTTATTCAAACGGGGAATCGAGAATGCGCTGTTGAAAGTACCGCTGATCGGCAAACCAATGGCGCGTTTTGTTGAGCACTTGAAAAACACGCTGAAATACATGATGATCCCGGGCATCATCTTCGAGGAGATGGGGCTCACCTATATGGGGCCTGTGGATGGGCACGATATACCCAAACTATTGAGCGCCATGCGACATGCCAAGGAGATGAAGGGGCCGGTGCTGCTCCATGTGATCACCCACAAGGGGAAGGGATGGGCCGTATCCGAGTCCAATCCGGAGCAGTACCACGCCGTATCGCCCAAAAAACCGGAGAATGCCGGCAAGGGGTTTAGTAATACCCTTGGCAAGACATTGTTAGACCTGGCGGGAAATGATCCCCGTATCGTGGCGGTGACGGCGGCGATGCCCCTGGGGACCGGGCTGGCTCCTTTCGGGTGGCGGTTCCCCAAAAGGCTCTTTGACGTGGGGATCGCGGAACAACACGCGGTGACCATGGCGGCGGGCCTCGCGGCGAACGGCTGCCGGCCTTTTGTGGCGGTGTACTCCACATTCCTCCAGCGGGCCTACGACCAGATACTCCACGACGTGTGTCTCCAGCGCCTGCCGGTGGTCTTCTGCCTGGACCGGGCGGGGCTCACAGGCCGGGACGGGGAGACCCATCACGGGGCCTTTGATTTAAGTTACCTCCGCCATATGCCCAATATGACGGTCTTGGCGCCCTCCTGTCCGGCGGACCTGGCGGCGATGATCCCCTATGCGATCTCACTGAATGGTCCGGTGGCGATCCGGTATCCTAAGAACGGTGTCCATTCCTCCTTTGTAAAAAAAGAGACCTTCCAAGGAGGAAAATGGTCGATTTTGAGCGAAGGGGATAGAGGCGTGATCTTCGCCGTGGGCCGTATGGTGGACCGGGCGATGGAATCCGTGGCGATATTGAAAAAAAGAGACATCGCCATGACGGTGGTGGACGCCTGCGTGGTGAAGCCCCTGGATGATGAGATGCTGCGTAGATTCATCGATGCGCCCCTCTGGGTCACCCTGGAGGACAATACCCTTGCAGGGGGATTTGGGAGCGGGGTCGCCGAGTGGCTGGCCGCGGAAGATGCCCATGTCCCTGTCGTTGCCATGGGCCTGCCCGACGCGTTTGTGCCCCATGGGTCGGTGAATGAGCTGGATGAAATGCTTTCCTTGGACGCGCAGGGTGTGGCTGGCCGGATCGAAGGGGCCGTCACCCGGGTTCGCCCATGAGGCTGGATGTCTACCTGGTCAGTGAGGGCTATTTTGACAGCCGCCAGCGGGCCCAGGACGCCGTGAGAGCGGGGCTGGTCCTCGTCGACGATAGGGTGGCGGATAAGCCTTCCCGTCCTGTAGGGTCCGATATGAGAGTCGTGGTAAGCCGGGATCCCGTGGGCTATGTCAGCAGGGGCGGAATTAAGCTAAAAAAAGCGCTGGATGTTTTCGATATCGATGTGAGAGGAAATATCTACCTGGACGCGGGGGCCTCTACCGGAGGTTTTACCCAGTGCCTGCTCAAAAGAGGGGCCAAAAAGGTCTACGCGGTGGATGTGGGGCACGGACAACTGGATACTTCCCTCCTAAACGACTCCCGGGTCGTGTCCATGGAGGGTACCGATGTGCGGGAATTGACGCTGCCCGAGTCGGTTCATGGGGCTTCGGTGGATGTGTCCTTTATATCTTTGTGTCAGATCCTGCCTTCCATAGTGGGGCTGGTGAAAGACGATGGAGATATCATCGCCTTGATAAAACCCCAGTTTGAGGCGGGACGCGCCCACGTGGGTAAGGGAGGCATTGTCAAGGACCCGGCGGTTCATGAACGGGTGCTTTCTGATATCATAGGGTTTTGCGGCGAGTATGGGCTTACTATTTTGGGGTTGATACCGTCCCCGATACAGGGACGGGGCGGAAACCGAGAATACTTGCTGTACGGGATAAAAGGTAAGAGGCAAATCGTGCCGAATTATGATATACATGATGCGGTAAATCAATCTTTTTGTAAGGAGCGCAGCAGATGAAGCACGTGGCGGTCATGATCAATCCACGGAAACCGGATGCTCAAAAGGCCCTCAAAGACGTGATCGGCCTGGTCAAAAAGACCGGTATGACGGCCATGGAAGCGGTATATCCCGATGACCCCGAGACCATCGCGGATGCGGACATGCTGATCGTGATGGGCGGGGACGGCACCATACTGCAGGCGGCACGGCATGTGTCCCGGATGGAGACACCGATCCTGGGGGTCAACATGGGCCGGCTGGGATTTCTCACCGAGATCGGCCTTTCGGATATCAAAGACGCGCTTGCGAGGATCAAAGAGGGCGCCTATGATCTGGACCGGCGGATGATGCTCAAGACGGTCATCGAAGAGGATGGCAAGCCCCCTGTGCTCTGCGACCACGCGTTGAACGACGCGGTACTGACCCACGCCGATATCGCGCGGATTATCCATATAGAGACCATCGCCAATGACAAATTGGTGGGGGTGTACCCGGCGGACGGGATGCTGGTATCCACCCCCACTGGGTCCACCGCCTATTCACTGTCGGCGGGGGGGCCGGTCATCGACCCTGTGCTCCGCTGCCTGCTTTTGACCCCGGTCTGCGCGCATACGCTCTCAGCGCGGCCCATCGTGCTCTCGGCGGGGGATCGGATCCAGATGCGGGTCGTGAAGGGAAACGAACGCTGTCTCTTGACCGTGGACGGGCAGAAGACCTACCCGGTGGAGCCGGGAGCCCGGGTCTGCGTCTGCGTCGGGAGCCGTGACGCGGTTTTCATACGGTTTGAAAAACGGAATTTTTTCAGCCTCATGCAGCGAAAATTATCTGAGAGATTGACATTTGATGGGGGAAACGCAGAATGAAGATGGAACGCCAGGCACAGATCTTACGGATCATCCGCGGACAGGACATCGAGACCCAGGAGGAGTTGACAGAGGAATTATTCAAGGTAGGCATCGAGGTCACCCAGGCCACGGTCTCCCGGGATATCAAGGAGATGCGGCTCACCAAGATACTCTCTGGGAAAGGACGGTACAAATACATATCACCCCAGGAGCAAACCGTCAATCTGTCCGAGCGTATGATGCACGTATTCAAGGAGTCTGTGGTGTCCATCGACCAGGCCGACAATTTGGTGGTGGTGAAGACCATTACCGCGGGAGCCCAGCCCGCGGCCTCCGCCATCGACGCCATGCAGCTGGAAGAAGTGGTGGGTGTCATCGCCGGAGACGATACCATATTGGTGATCGTGAGGAGCAAAGATATGGTGGACAGGCTGATGAAACGGTTCAACCGCCTGATGTCCGGCGGCAATTCTTAAGAGTATCGGAGGGGCAAAACCAGTGCTACTGCATCTGCACATCGAAAACTATGCCCTGATACAGGAACTCTCCATTGACTTTTCCTCCGGCCTCAATATACTGACCGGAGAGACGGGGGCGGGGAAATCCATCATTATCGGCGCCATGAACTTGGTGCTGGGGGAACGGGCCGACCGGGAGCTGATCCGGGCCGGTTCCGAGTCCGCGTCGGTCCAGGCGCTCTTTGACTGCCATGGCAAACGGGATCTGATCGAAATACTGGCAGAACAAGGGGTCGCCCCGGAAGAGGACGGCACACTGCTCCTCACGCGGAACCTGAGCCTCAGCGGCCGGAATACCTGCTTCATCAACGGTACCATGGTCACTTTATCCGTGCTCCGTGAAGCGGGGAGCCATTTGGTGGACGTCCACGGGCAGCACGAGCATCAGTCGCTATTACGCAGAGAGACCCATATGGATGTGATCGATGCCATGGGGGGCGCGGATTTTGCCCGCCAGAAGAATGAGGTCAAAAACGCCTATGAGACCTGGCATGAGCTCTCGCGGGAGGTCAGGCGATTGATGGGGATCGGCCCCGAGGGAGAGCGAAAAAAAGATGTATACCGGTACCAGATGGACGAGATCGAAAAAGCGGAGCTCGTACCCGGCGAAGAAGAGGAAATACGGCAGGAACTGAAGATCCTGCAAAACGCGGAAAAGATCATGCTGCATATCGAGGGTGCCTACGAGGCGCTTTCCGGCTCCGGGGAGAGCGGCGCCGTGATGGATACGGTCGGCGGCGTCATGGAGGAGCTGAATCAGATACGCATGTACGGCGAGACTCTGGATGAGATCGCAGCCGATGTGGAGAATCTATATTACCAACTGGAAGGGCTCAGTGACCGCATCCGTGACTGCCGGGACGGGATGGAATTTGACCGGGGACGGCAGGAAGCGATCGAAGAGCGGCTGATGGTATTGAATGGCCTGAAGCGAAAATACGGGGGCACAGTCGAGGAGATACTGGCGTACTACGATCAGATCGCCGGCGAGTACGACGACCTCATCCATAACGAAGAGAAACTTGTAAAGGTCAGGGAGCAGGAATCCGCCGCCAGGGAGCGATACCGAAAAGAGGCGGAGACATTGTCCCGTATGCGCAGGGGTATCGCGGAGGGTTTGTCCCGAAATATACTCGGTGAACTTGGGCAGCTAGGCATGGAAAAGACCCGGTTTGCCGTTGCCAATCCGGCCTGGGAGGGCGGCGATACCGAGTCGATGCACTGGGGCGAAGACGGATACGACTCTATCGAGTTTATGATCAGCACCAACCCCGGTGAACCCATGTATCCTCTGAAAAAGATCGTATCCGGCGGCGAGATATCCCGGCTGATGCTCGCGATGAAGACTATCCTGGCGGACACAGACGCGATTCCCGTATTGATTTTCGATGAGATCGATACGGGCATAAGCGGGCGTATAGCCCAGGCTGTGGCCGAAAAGATGGCGGATATCGCCAGATACCACCAGGTGATCTGCATTACCCATCTGCCCCAGATTTCCGCCATGGCAGACCGTCATTATCTGGTAATAAAACAGATGGATGACGGACGGACGGTGACGTCCCTTACGCCCCTCGACGAACCTGGATCCATCGAAGAGATGGCGCGGATGCTGGGCGGCCGCCAGTTGACCGAAACAAGTCTTAGTAACGCGCGGGAATTGCGCAGAATGGCCCTTTTATATAAGGAAAATACTGGATAAATTGACGGCGTGTTACGCTTCCTAAATCGCATATTTTAGCCGGTGGTGGTTAGCTTAGTTAGTAGCCTATCAAAGGCGCAGTGCGAGGAAGCGGAGCGTGTTTGCGTGAAGAAACGAATCAAGAAGATCATAGGCCTGATTGTCGCAGGTCTTTTTATTTGCACCCTTTATTCCCCTACGGTACGCGGTATCATGGATCTGCCGCCCGAGATCAATATTTTCAGAGGTGAAGACCGGGGCTATATGCTGCCCCTGTCATCCCTCTTTGAGGTAGAGAGCCCCCAGAGCGACGTCATCGAGATCGCCCAGGGAGACGGGACCGGCAGCACCTTGATACGGCCCCTCCAGCAGGGCGTGGCACGTCTGCGTGTGAAGTTATTCGGTGTCGTACCGATAAAGAATGTAGAGGTCAGCGTCGGCAGTCCCCGTCAGGTGGTGCCCTGCGGCCACACCATCGGCGTATCCCTAAAGACCAAAGGCGCCTTGATCGTCGGGGTGTCCGAGATCATGGACGGTATGGGGGAGCGCCGTTGTCCAGCCATTGAGGCGGGGCTCATGCCCGGAGACGTGATCGAGAAAGTCAACGGGAAACATGTCAAGGACGCCGACCACCTGCTGGAGGTGGTGGCGGATGCCGAAGGGGACTCCATCGCGATCTCCTACAACAGGCAGGGCGCCCGGCATGAGACCGTGATCAATCCTATACGGGACAGTTATGACGACCAGTACCGCCTGGGCATCTGGGTGAGGGACAGCACCGCCGGGGTGGGTACGCTGACGTTTGTGGACGTGGACAACGGGCTATTCGGCGCGTTGGGGCATCCCATCACCGATATCGACACGGGGATTCTATTGGAGGCGGAGAACGGCCGCATCCAGTACTCCCGGGTGGTTGACGTGGTCCAGGGGCAGAAGGGCCAGCCGGGAGAGTTGAAGGGGGCCTTCATCTCCTCCGGCGCGGGGATCGGACAGATTCGCGCCAATACCGATTACGGGTTGTTCGGTACTGTGGACAAATCGGTGATGGGCACTTTCAAGGATATCGGCGAGATTGATGTGGCCCACCCCTACGAGGTTCACGAGGGGCCCGCCAGCATACTCACCACCGTCGGCGACGAGGGCGTACAGAAATTCAGCGTAAGTATCACTCACATATACCAGCAGCATCATCCTAGTGCCAAGGGTATGGTGGTCCGGGTCACCGATCCCAAATTGATCGAGCGGACCGGGGGCATTGTCCAGGGGATGAGCGGCAGTCCCATCCTCCAGGACGGCAGACTTGTCGGCGCCGTTACCCATGTATTCGTCAATGATCCGCTGAAAGGTTATGGTGTTTTCCTGGAATGGATGCTTGACGAAGCGGCGGCCATGGAGTAAACACCCGCCAGGCGTTTTTTCAGTGGGCTCGGCGGGAAATAATATGAAAATAACATGACCGGGACAGGGGAGAGAGCCGCCGCAGCGAAAGCATCAATCCATATGCTTTTTTGAGGGGAGTTTGGCAATGATCAAAATATTGCTTGTCGATGACAACAAAACCTATTGTGAGATGCTTCGGGAGTACATCAACCGCCAGGACGATATGATGGTGGCGGGGATCGCTCCTGACGGTGTACGGGGTGTGGAACTCTACCGGGAGAAAAACCCCGACGTGGTGCTTTTGGATATCATCATGCCGCGGATGGACGGTCTTGGTTTTCTGGACGAGATCGACCCCAAACAGGATAGCGGGGCGCGGATCATCGTCCTGTCCGCCGCGGGACATGAGCGCCTGATCCGCAGCGCGATCCAGAAGGGCGCCCATTACTATCTCATCAAGCCCTTTGACATGAAACAATTGATGGCACGGATAAGGGATTTATGTTCCCAGGAGCCCGAGGCCTACTCCCTGACGGCGGCGACGGCGGAAGCGCGGTTTCCCCAGTACGACAAGCGGGTGATGCCCGAGGAGCGGATCACCTATTACTTGAACCAGATCGGGGTTCCCGCCAAGATCGCGGGATACGCATATTTGCGATGCGCGATCAAGGCCGTGTATTTTGATATGAACATGATGTACGGCATCACCAAAAAACTCTATCCCTATGTCGCCGAGAAATACGACTCGACTCCCAGCAGGGTGGAGCGCTCCATGCGCCACGCCATCGAGGTGGCCTGGAATAGGGGGCGGATGAACGTCATCGACGAGATATTCGGCTACACCATTCATGACCAGAAGGGCAAGCCCACCAACGGCGAATTCATCAGCATGATCGCGGACCGCCTGCGGATCGAGGATGAAGGGGGAGAGTCCTCCTTTACGCCCCAGCATTTGGTGCAATAAGAACCGCCCAAATACAGCGGGGAATACGGGGACTGCCGGGAAAGCGGTCCTCTTTTTTACGATATAGAGGCTCGTCTTTTCTTTCAGAAGGGCATCTGGTACAATGAGGAAAAACGGAAAGGACATCTTACTCCATGGATCTGACTGAGACACGTGTGAGCGGGGAACGGGTGCTGGACGGACTGATCATCAAGGTGGACCGGGATACCGTCACCCTCCCCGACGGCAATACCAGCTTACGGGAGATCGTCAGGCATCCCGGCGCAGCAGCCGTGGTGCCTATTTTGGATTCGGGAAAAGTGGTGATGGTGCGCCAGTACCGCTATTCCATAGGCAAAGCGACTTTGGAGATCCCCGCGGGAAAGCTGGACGAAGGAGAGGAAATCCTCACCTGCGCCCACAGGGAATTGAAGGAAGAGACCGGTTACAGCGCGAAACGTATGGATAAGCTAATGCCCTTCGTATCCTCTCCGGGTTTTACCGACGAGGTCATCCATATCTATCTCGCACGGGGGCTTACGCCGGGGCAGGCCGGGGGCGATGACGATGAATTCATCGAGATCGAATCGTTTACGATCGACGCGCTGATCGAAATGATCCTGACCGGCCGGATATGCGACGGCAAGACGGTGGCGGGCATCTTATCAGCAGCTGAATATCTCAGGCGGGAATAGTGCGTACAAGCCTGTATAATTGTCCAAGCCCACACATAGGATGATAGGGGACTGTTGCGTTTGGTTCCTAAAAGCGGGGTGGGGGGGGCTTGTGCGTGCGGCGGCAGCTAAACGGGTATGGCTACAAACTAAAGAAAGAATTGGAGCGGACCTGGTGGATGCTGGGGCTCAACGCGTTTTTTTTCATCGCTGGGATCTTCGGCGGCGCGCTATCCGCTTCATCCCTGAGTGAGGGGATCCAGAGCCAGAGCGCCCAGGCTGTGGATCAGACCGTGACGGTACTGCGGCAGTTCGTCCCCGCGGGCAGGCAGGTGATGACGGCCTCCATGGGGCGGCATCTCTTGGGTTTTGCGCTGATATGGCTGAGCGGAGCGTTTGTGTTTCTGTATCCCCTGTCGGCGGCGGTTCTCTCGGCCACTGGCTTTCTTTCCGGGTTTACCGTGGCCTATCTGGTCCAGGTATACGGGGCCAAGGGGTTTCTGTACAGCGCGGTGGGCATACTGCCCCAGGCATTGTTCCTGGTGCCGTTTTACTTGATCATCGCGACCCGGGCACTCGATCACTCCATCGTGCGGCTGCGGGACATGCGTTACCGGGTTCCTTCTCCACAGCAGTGGGAGTCCTGGTGGAGGTATTCCCTCCGGATGGTGCTGATGCTGATCTGGATGCTGATCGGCTGCCTGCTCCACGCGGGCATAAGCCCCTGGCTCATACAGATATTTTCATAGGAGGCATAGATGAATTACGATAATGCGGTATCCCATATCAAAAAACAAACGGACATATCCCCCCGGGTGGGGCTGATACTGGGCTCGGGCCTAGGGGATCTGGTGACGGACCTCCCGGGCCAGACCGAGATCCCCTACGGGGACATCCCCGGATTTCCGGTGTCCACCGTGGCGGGGCACAAGGGGCAGTTCCTGCTGGGACACTATAGGGAGAAGCCCGTGATGGTGATGCAGGGGCGGTTTCATTATTACGAGGGGTACGAGCCGGCTCGACTCGCCTGCGCCGTCCGTGTGATGCGCTTGATGGGGGTTGATACCCTTTTTATTACCAATGCGGCCGGGGGGATCAATCTGGACTACCGCGCTGGGGATCTGATGGTGATCACCGATCATATCAATCTCCCATCCATCAATCCATTGCGGGGAGAAAACGACGAGCGGTTCGGTACACGGTTCCCAGACATGACCATGGCCTATGACCGGGCGTATGTGAAACAGCTTCTCAGTATCGGGCGGAAAGAGAACCTGCCCCTGCGCCAGGGGATCTACGCGATGATGACCGGCCCCAGCTATGAGACCCCGGCGGAGATACGGATGCTGCGGGTGATGGGGGCGGACGCGGTGGGGATGTCCACGGTCCCGGAGGTGATCGCGGCGGCTCATTGCGGCATGCGGGTGGCGGCGGTATCCTGCATCTCCAATATGGCTGCCGGGGTCCTCGATAAGCCCCTCCATCACGAGGAAGTGATGGAGACGGCCCTTACGAGCCGCGGATACATGAAGACATTGCTGGACGGGTTTATGGACGCCCTGTGAAACAGATGAATCGGCGCTGCGGATCGAATATCATCCCCCCGTGAGGGTACGCTATGATGGAAGGAACTCTCTGGAGGGATGATCTATGAAAAAACGATTTTTCACAATAGTATTGACCGTGTGTCTTGTTCTTTTCTCTGCGGCCGGAGCCTGGGCGCAGCCCGACCCAAACGCGATGGCATCCAAGGCGGCAATCCTGATCGAACCGATGACCGGGCAGGTGCTTTTTGAAAAGAACGCGGACGAACATCTGGAGATCGCCAGCGTGACCAAGATCATGACGATCTTACTCACTTTAGAGGCCTTGGATCGAGGGGATATCACGCTCCAGGACCAGGTGCGGGTCAGCGAGTACGCCTCCAGCATGGGGGGGTCACAGGTGTTTTTGTACCCCGACGAGACACTGCCACTCTATGCGTTATTGAAGGCCACCATCGTGGCCTCCGCCAATGACGCAGATGTGGCGCTGGCCGAATACATCGGAGGCTCCTACGACGCCTTTATTGAGCGGATGAACAACCGGGCCGCCGAACTGGGGATGACAAACACCCGGTTTTCCACCTCCACGGGGCTTCCCAGCGACATACCCCAGTATTCCACCGCCCGTGATGTGTCCATCATGTCGGCGGAGCTCATCAAATACTCCACGTATTTTGATTACAGCACCATATGGTTTGAGAACCTCACCGAGGCCAGGAACAACACCGAGATCGCCAATACCAACAAGCTGATCCGCGACTACCAGGGATGCGACGGGATCAAGACAGGCTCCACCGACGCGGCGGGGTTCTGCCTTAGTGCCACCGCCAGGAAGAACAACACCCGATATATCGCGGTGGTGCTGGGAGCGCCTAGCTCCAATGAGCGGTTTGCGGAAGCTGCGTCTCTCCTGGACTACGGTTTTTCCCATTTCGACGTGGTGAAGGTGATGAATGACGGTACTACGGCAAAGACCGATATCCCGGTGAAAAACGGGAAAGAGGAGTATATCAACGGTCTGGTCCAGGGAGAGAAATTCATCTTAAAACCCTTGACCCACCAGCCCCAGCTTGAGAAAAAGGTGACGGTGAATGCCGTGGAAGCCCCGGTCCGGGAGGGAGACACGATCGGCGAGATGGAGTTCATACTGGACGGGGAGAGCGTGGGCACGCTGCCCATTGTCGCCGACCGCACCGTGGAAAAGGCGGGCTTCTGGGACTATATGAACAAGATACTCGACGACTGGATGGGGTATCCCCCGAAGGTCAAGGAAGAGACCCCGCGTAACCAGGAAAACACCCCGCAGGATACACCGGAGAATACCTTGCAGGAGACACCATCGGCATCTCCAACAGAGTAGCCGGCGACGACAGGAAAGTGCGAGGGCCATCATGTCCCTCGCTTTTTTTGTACTCTCAGTACACGCCGGTAATATGGTGAAAGATCGCGGTGGGAAAGGCCTTGCGCCAGGGGATATTGACGGCGTTTCGGGTGTGCTGTGTCACCAGCGGCTCCATGCCCCGCTCGGTCTCCATAAACCCGGTGATGACCGTGGAGTGCTGTATATGGCCCTCGCCGTTCCGGTACTGGATCAGGTCCCCCTGTTGGATGGTATCGGTTATTTGCACTGGCAGGGGATCATGGGTGGATTGATAAAATGTTTTCGCGGTGATTCCCTGATTGTTTTCTGTGCTGACGAGGATATACCAGTACAGCATGGCGGCCACCGACCAGCTCCCCGACATATTGCCGTCCACATACCACCAGGGGTGGGTCGGATGAAAGTGGTTGCGGGCGCCCCCCGCCCTTAGACACTGGGAGATGAAATTGGTACAGTCGTTGTCCGCGATGTACACGTAGTCCGGATTGGGATCGATCCCGTATCTCAGGGCGTATGCCGCCGCCCGGTCCCGCTGATAAGATGCCATTTGATTCCCTCCCCGCTCCATACTATTCCAGCAGGCATTCTGCGGTTATACCGGGAATAAAAGGAATATGGTCAAAAACCGGATGTCAAATCTCTGCCCAAGGGTGCGGGAAGGCGTCAATTTATGTTATAATAATCCGTATTTCCAATCATGGAAAGGATAGCTTATGGAGTACGCGGTCCGTCTCGAAGTGTTTGAAGGACCCCTCGATTTGTTGCTTCACCTTATCAAGGAGGCCAAGGTTGACATCGACCAGGTGTCATTAGCCGAGGTCACCTCCCAGTATATGGATTATATCTACCATATGCAGGAGATGGACATGGAGATCGCCAGCGACTTCATGGTGGTGGCAGCGACGCTTTTGTACATCAAGTCCCGGCATCTCTTGCCCAGGGTCGAGGAGGAAGAGGACGAGGACGAGATGGATCCGGAGGAAGCGCTGAAGCTGCGGCTCAAGGAGTACCAGCTTTTTCAGGAAGCCGCTGGGCAGCTGGGGGACAGAGCCGAGAGCTACCAGGGCGTGTATTACAAGCTCGCCGAGGAAATTTTGCGGGACACGCCCGACCGGGAGCTTTTCTGCGGAGTGGACAAGTCTGATCTTCAGGCCACGCTGATGGAGCTTTTGGCCGAGGCCCAGAAGCGGAGCAAATACGTGCCCATCGTGCACCGGGTGATGCGGGACCCCATCAGCGTCGATACCCGGATGCGCCAGATCACGGCCCATCTGAGCGAAGTGGGCGAGATTAAATTCTTTGATCTATTTGCCGGGGATGTCTACCGGGAGGACGTGGTGGTGACATTCCTGGCGGTATTGGAGTTATTGAGTGAAAGCGTGGTCATGATCTCCCAGACCGAGCGCCACGGGGACATATTGATCACCAGGAGGGATCACAATGGATGATGTGGAACGGATGGCGGTCATCGAGTCCATCCTATTTGTGTCCGGGGAGGCCGTCAAGCTGCAGAAGATCGCCGATCTACTGGAGATCGGCCGGCGGGAAGCCCGGGAGTTGATGGACAAGCTGATCGACACCTACAATTTCGAGCGTCGGGGGCTGCAGGTTTTGCAGGCGGAGGATTCCTATCAGTTCGCCACCCGTCCCGAGCACGAGGAATGGATCATCAATTTCACCGGGAGCCGCAGAAAGAATACCGTATCCCAGGCGGCATTGGAGACACTGGCCATCGTCGCCTACCGGCAGCCCATCGCCCGGGCCGATCTGGAGGTCATCAGAGGGGTGAAATGCGATTATTCCCTGTCGGTACTGACCGAGCGGGGCTATGTGGAGGAAGTGGGACGATTGGACGCCCCCGGCAGGCCCAAGCTCTACGGCACCACCGACCGGTTCCTGCGGGAATTCGGGATGACGGGCCTTAGCGACCTGCCGCCCCTTCCCGAGGACGAAGAGGAATCCGAAGATTATATCGTAACGTAAACATTCATGATAACTATATAATGGCTGGAGTGAACCGCAGTAGCCAGGCTGGTGAGAAAGCCTGCAAGGCAAGGCGGTTTTTCATGAAAATTGCTCGGCGCAGTAAACTACGCCTGTTTAGGGATCGTATATACGCAATACGTGACCGCCATTTTCACGGGAAACCAACGAAGAAAGCAAAATCACTTATATTTGGTGATTTTGCGGTTGCAGGCTTTATCGACATCCTGGGGTATAATTGTCCTCCTCGGAATATACATAGGAATGACATGATTCCGAGGGGGCTTTTTCATGGGTTGCCGGTCAGGCAAGAGGCGTTGTTATCGTATTTTTCACATAGGGGACGGGGTCGGGCGGAGGCTGTTAGCCGTCCTTCTGGGGGTCTGCATCTGCTGTGTCCTCATCCCAGGGGAGGCCCAGGCCGCTCCTTCTTCACCGCCGGCGGTGGACGCCAGGGGGGCCATACTCATGGACGCCGCCAGCGGCCGGGTGCTTTGGGAGCGGGACGCCGACAGGCGGCTCCCCATGGCCAGCACCACCAAGATCATGACCGCACTGGTCGCGCTTAAGTATGGAGATATCCGCCAGAGCATCGTGGTCAAGTCCGACACCACCCGCATAGAGGGATCCTCCATCTGGCTGGAGGCGGGGGAGAAGCTCACCTTGGAGGAGCTGCTTTACGGACTGATGCTCCGTTCGGGGAACGACGCCGCCATGACCATCGCCCAGGCGGTGGGGGGCGATGTGGACACGTTCATCGGGTGGATGAATGAGGCCGCCGTGGCGTTGGGAGCCAAGGACACCCATTTTGTGAATCCTCACGGACTACCAGCGGAGGATCATTACACCACCGCCAGGGATCTGGCTGTCATCACCCGGGAGGCGCTGAAAGATCCCACGTTTCGCGAGATCGTGGCCTGTGAGCGCAAGGTAATCCCCTGGAAGGGCCATCCCTACGACCGGGCCATGCGCAATAAAAACAGACTGCTCCGGGAGCTTGACGGGTGTACCGGTGTGAAAATAGGGTATACCAAGCAGGCGGGTCGGTGTCTCTCCGCCAGCGCCATGCGAAACGGGATGGAACTGATCGCGGTGGTCCTGGACTGCTATACGTACTTCGATACCTGCGCGGCCCTGCTGGAATACGGGTTTGACCATTACCGGATCTGCCGCTTGTACAGAGAGGGCACCCCCGTCACATCATTGGATGTGAAGCGGGGATTCGGCGATAAAACGGTGTGCCTGGCGGGGGATGAATTCGCCATGGCCCTGACCGATGCGGAGTGGGGCAAACTGCGCACCGCCCTCCGCTGTCCCTATAGCGTCACGGCCTCGGTCAAGACGGGACAGGAAGTGGGCGCACTGGACGTATACCTGGGGGAAGACAGGGTGGGGGAGATTCCCCTCATAGCCCGTGACGCCGTGGAGGCAAAGACCTTAGGGGTGCTTATCCAAAAGATACTGGAATTCTTTCAGGTCCCTGTCTTCGAAGCGGGGTAATTGAGGAGGATACACATGGCCGATCCCATGCGACTGCAGAAGTATATGGCGCATTGCGGCGTTGCGTCCCGGCGAAGCTGTGAAACGATCATCGCGAAGGGCCGCGTACGGGTAAACGGTGATATCGTCACGGAGATGGGTATTTCTGTCACCCCGGGCGTCGACACCGTGGAGGTGGACGGAAATATCATCACGCCCGAGCCGGAAAAGGTCTATATCGCCCTGCACAAACCCGAGGGGTATATCACCACGGTGAGCGACCCCTATGACCGGCCTTCGGTGATGGATCTGGTGAAAGAGCTCGACAACGTGCGGCTGTACCCGGTGGGGCGGCTGGACTATGACAGCCGGGGACTGCTGCTGATGACCAATGACGGGGACTTCGCCCACCATCTCACACACCCCCGGTATCACGTGGAGAAGGCATACCGTGTCAAGGTCCGGGGCATACCCAATGAATCCGAATTGGACAGGCTCCGAAACGGCGGGGTGGAGTTGGACGGACGTCCCACCGCTCCCGCCAATGTATGGGTGGAGACTGTGACGGGGGGCGACGCCCATTGCCGGGTTGTCATCCGGGAGGGCCGCAACAGGCAGGTGCGCCGAATGTTTGACGCCGTCGGCCATCCGGTCACTGAACTCACGCGTCTGCGGGTGGGACCCGTGTGGCTGACGGATATTGAGCCGGGACAGTGGCGGTATCTGACGAAAGATGAAATACGCGCATTGATGAGTGGGAGGAGCGAATGATGATACAGATACGGATGATGAAAGAAGAGGACATGGAGGCCATCCATGGCGATGAAGCGCTGAAACCGTTGTTTTCGGCGGAGCCCTGGGGGGATGTTTACTGCATCATTGCCGAAGAGGGTGGAAATATAGTAGGGGGACTGTCCGGCTCGACCCGGGAACGGGACGCCGCCCTCCAGGTATGCATTGTCGGTGACGTGCGGTCCACAACCGGTACGGTACTGACCGAGGGACTGATCCGTTCCATCCTGTATGTGCTGGATAAGCGGGGAGTGGACCGGGCCTACCTTATGATGGACGCGCCGGAAGCAGTCCGCCAAAAGATCGGGTTTGCGCCCATCGACCCGGCGAAGCTGCCGGGATGGATCAATAGCGATAGAAAAGAGGCCTGGACCATTGATATCAAGGAATTCCTGGCCCGAGACTGCCGCGGATGCGGACACGCAAGCTGATCCGCGCAGGCGAAAAACACTGTGCAATAGACTGCCCATGAGGTTTACAGGTATTTATTTCTTAATAAAATTTGAAGGAATACAGGGATTGATGTAGAATATAAAGAAACTGGGCGCAATTGTTGCTTTATTTGACAAGGAGGTAAGATAATCGCCTATGAATGTGGAAGACAGAATACGCGCCATGCAGGACTACAAACAGGCAATCCGGCAGGGCGGAGGCGCGCAGGCCGTTGACGCGCAGCATGACAAAGGAAAGATGACGGCACGGGAGAGAATAGAGAGACTGGTTGATGGGCAGAGTTTTGTCGAAGTGGACGGATTCGCTCAACATCAGTCTCTTGATTTTGGTATGGATGAGATGACCGCCCCGGGAGACGGCGTGGTCGCGGGATACGCGGCCATAGACGGCCGGCCCGTTGCGGTCTACGCCCAGGATTTCACCGTATTTGACGGATCGGTGGGCAGGACACATGCCCGAAAGATCGTGAAGGTCATCGATATGGCCGTGAAGACCGGCTGCCCGGTGATCGGTTTGATTGATTCCGGCGGCGCCCGGATCCAGGAGGGCCTGGATACATTAGCCGGATACGGATCGGTGTATCAGGCCCAGTCCCGGGCTTCCGGGGTGGTTCCCCAGCTGAGCGCAGTCATGGGTCCCTGCACGGGAGCGGCGGCGTTCATGACGGCCCTATCCGATCTGGTTCTGATGGTGGATGGCGGCGAGATGTATATCACACCGCCCCAGGTCACCCAGGGCGTTACCGGTGAAGAGGTGGACGGCCAATCACTGGGCGGTGCCAACGCGCAGATGGAAAAGAGCGGTACGGTGGATCTCATATACGAGAGCGAAGAGAAATGTCTGGATGAACTGGGCGCGCTTATTTCCTATCTGCCGCAGAACAATAAAGACGCCGCGGATATAGAGGACCGGGGAGACGACCCCAATCGCATGGCGGAAGGAATCGCGTCCATACTGCCCGCCGACGATAGCGCCCCCTACGATGTGCGTCAGATCGTCAAGGCTGTGGTGGACAACGGCGCGTTTATGGAGCTGAAAGAAGGCTTTGCCGGAAATATCGTCACGGGTCTTTGCCGTTTCGGCGGCATAAGCGCCGGTATCGTGGCCAATCAGCCAGATCATCTCGACGGCGCCCTGGATATCGACGCCGCAAACAAGGCGGCGCGGTTTGTGCGTTTCTGCGACGCCTTCGGGATCCCTGTGGTGAGCATGGTGGATACGGCGCGTTACCTGCCGGGGACAGAGCAGGAGCACGGAGGGTTAGTCCGTCACGGGGCGAAGCTGCTCTACGCGTACGCCCAGGCAAGTGTACCGGTGGTGACGCTGGTACTGCGCAGGGCCTACGGCGGAGCCTATACCGCCATGGGCAGCAAGCATATCGGCGCCGACATGGTCTATGCCTGGCCCACTGCCCAGATAGCGGTGGCGAGCCCGGAGACGGCGGCCAATATACTGTTCCGCGGGGAGATCGCTTCCGCTGCCGATCCCATCGCCGCGCGGCAAACGAGGATCGAGGAATACGCCAAGGTGTATGCCAATCCCTACATGGCCGCTGGCAAGGGATACGTGGACGACGTGATCGAGCCCGAAGCGACCCGGCCCTGCCTCATCAGCGCGTTGCAGATGCTGATCAGCAAGAAGGCCGAGACGCCCGACCGCAAGCACGGCAATATGCCGCTTTAAGCGGGAGGTAGCGTATGAACGTATGGATGATGCTGAAGGTCATGCTGCTGGGACTGGGCACGGTGTTTACCGTGCTGGTCCTGCTGATCGGGATGATCTGGCTGATCAATAAACTGCTCGTGAAAAAGAAAAAAGAAACGGCGGCCCCGGTAAAAGAGAGCGGGACGCCTGTCGGTACGGAAACGGCGGAGGAAGAGGACGAGGAGCTCGTCGCCGTGATCACCGCGGCGGTATGCGCCTGCCTAAACACCAGTACCCACAATTTCCGGGTGCGCTCGATCCGAGAGCGGAAATCCCGGTGGGGCCGCTGGTAAAATCGAAATTGAATTTGCTGACATAAAAGGAGGACCTCTGAGATGAGAAAATTTACGGTGACCGTAAATGGTAAGAGTTACGACGTAGAAGTGGAAGAAGTGGGCCGCGAGAGCGCCGCGCCCGTGGCCACGGCTCCCCGGATGGAGGCGCAGAAGCCCGCTGAAGCACCCAAAGCCGCCCCCGCGGGGGGCAGCGTGCCCGCCGGAGCCCAGGCCGTCAAGGCCCCCATGCCGGGGACCATCCTGGACATCAAGGTGGCCAACGGTGACACGGTGAAAGAGGGCCAGGTACTGCTGGTCCTGGAAGCGATGAAAATGGAGAATGAGGTCGTATCTCCCTGTGACGGGACGGTGGCTTCGATACAGGTCGCCAAAGGGGCATCGGTGGAGTCGGGCGACGTGCTTGTCGCCATCGCCTAGGCACAGTGAGGAGGACCTAGTATGACATTGTTTCTAGATCTGAACCTATCCTTCAAAAAGGTGGTTTCAGATTTTATCGCCGGGACGGGCTTCGCGGGATTCTTCGCCGAGGGCGGATGGAAATCCCTGATCATGATCCTGATCGCCTTTGTCTTATTGTACCTGGCTATCAAGAAAAAATACGAGCCATTACTGCTGCTGCCCATCGCATTCGGGATGATGCTGGCCAATCTACCCTTCGCGGGACTGGGATCCCATGAAGAGGGCGGGCTTTTGTATTACCTGTACCAGGGTGTCAAGCTGGGGGTATACCCGCCGCTGATATTCCTGGGCGTCGGGGCCATGACCGATTTCGGCCCCCTGATCGCCAACCCCAAGAGCCTGCTATTAGGCGCGGCGGCCCAGGTGGGTATCTTCGTGGCGTTCATACTGGCGCTAGTATTTGGGTTTGATGTAAATGTGGCGGCGTCCATCGGCATCATCGGCGGTGCGGACGGCCCCACAGCCATCTTCACCACCAGCAAGCTGGCGCCGGCTTACTTAGGGCCCATCGCCGTGGCGGCGTATTCCTATATGGCCCTGGTGCCCATCATACAGCCCCCCATCATGAAGGCGCTGACCACCAAGCAGGAGCGCCAGATCGTGATGGAGCAGCTTCGGCCCGTATCCAAGACCGAGAAGATCATATTCCCCATCGCCGTGACGGTGGTGGGTTCCCTGATCCTGCCCGCGGCGGCCCCCTTGTTGGGGATGCTGATGCTGGGCAACCTGCTGCGGGAGAGCCTGGTGGCCGACCGCTTGAGCAAGACCGCCCAGAACGAGCTGATGAATATCGTGACCATATTCCTGGGGATCACAGTGGGGGCGACCGCTTCCGCCGACACATTCCTGCAGTTGGACACGCTGCTGATCATCGCGCTGGGCCTCGTGGCCTTTTCGGCGGGCACGGCCGGCGGCACCCTGTTCGGCAGGCTCATGTGCAAGCTCACAGGGGGCAAGGTCAATCCCCTGATCGGTTCCGCCGGGGTATCGGCGGTGCCCATGGCCGCCCGGGTGTCCCAGACGGTGGGCCAGAAAGAGAATCCGAAGAATTACCTGCTGATGCACGCCATGGGGCCCAATGTGGCCGGCGTCATCGGTTCCGCCATCGCGGCAGGCGTGTTCCTGTCCATATTCGGCGGTTAACATAGGAGGATACTATGCCAAAGACAATGATTACAGACACCATACTGCGGGACGCCCACCAGTCCCTGGCGGCGACCCGCATGCGCACGGAGGAGATGCTGCCCGCGGCGGCGCTCCTCGATAAGATCGGATATTACAGCCTGGAGATGTGGGGCGGGGCCACATTCGACTCCTGCCTCCGGTTTCTGAAAGAGGACCCCTGGGAGCGTCTGCGCACGCTCCGTAAGGCGATGCCCAATACTCGCCTGCAGATGCTGCTGCGCGCCCAGAATATCCTCGGGTACCGTCACTACAGCGACGACGTGGTGGACCTGTTTGTCAAGAAAGCCATCGAGAACGGCATCGACATCCTGCGGATATTCGACGCGCTGAATGACACACGCAATATGCGCACAGCCATCGAGTCCACCAAGAAATACGGCGGGCACGTGGAGGCGGCGCTCAGCTATACCACCAGCCCGGTCCACACCATCGAGTATTTCGTGGATCTGGCCAAAGAGCTGGAGGGCATGGGGGCCGACACCATCTGCATCAAGGACATGGCCAATCTTCTTCTGCCCTACACGGCCTACGATCTCGTGAAACAGCTGAAAGCCGCCGTGAAGGTGCCCATCCATCTGCACACCCACAATACCTGCGGCACCGGCCAGATGATCTATCTGAAGGCCGTCGAAGCAGGGGTGGACATCGTGGACACGGCCCTGTCACCCTTGGGCAACGGCACCAGCCAGCCGGCCACAGAGCCCCTGGTGGCGGCATTGCAGGGCACCGAGTACGATACGGGACTGGATATCAATCAGCTTATCGAGGCGGCGGACTACTTCCAGAAGGTCGCCGACAGGCTGGAGGAGTCGGGAGACCTGCATTTGAAGGCCCGCCGGATCAATATGCGCATCCTGCTGGCACAGGTCCCCGGCGGCATGCTTTCAAACCTCCTTTCCCAGCTTAAAAAGCAGGGGGCCGAGGACCGGTTTGAGGAGACCCTGGAGGAAGTGCCCCGGGTCCGTGAGGACTTCGGGTTTCCGCCCCTGGTCACCCCCACCAGCCAGATCGTGGGCACCCAGGCGGTGCTTAACGTGCTCTCCGGCGAGCGCTACAAGATGATCACCAAGGAGTCCAAGGCCCTGGTCCGGGGCGAATACGGGCGTCTGCCCAAGCCCATCAGCGACGAGGTCAAGAAGACCATCATCGGCGACGAGCCCACCATCGACTACCGGCCCGCCGACGATCTCAAACCCGAGTTCGATAAATTCCGCGAGGAGATCAAGGAATACATCGAGCAGGAGGAAGACGTGCTGTCCTACGCCCTCTTCCCCCAGGTGGCCATGGATTTCTTCAAATACCGCCAGGCCCAAAAATACGGTGTTGACCATACGGCTGGAGATGTGGAAAAGAAGGTACACCCGGTATAAATATACGTGTAGGCGGGAGAGACTGCCGGACGCGCGAAATCGCCCTCTTTCGGGCGGTTTCGCCGCCGTACCGGTTGGCTGGCCGTCTTGGAGAAGGTTGTATGCCTTCTTTTTTTGTATAATTGATGCAAGTCCGTCATGACGATCTTGCGTAAACGGGATAATATGGTACAATAGTATGGCAACGATAACCGACAGGGTATACGGATACGGGAGAGGCAGGAATACGGTATGGAAATGGATCTGAACGGCCGGATCAAAGACATATACACATCCATGAGCAAGGGCCAGAAGCTGATCGCCGAATATATATTGAATAATTACGACAAGGCGGCCTTCATGACAGCCTCAAAGCTTGGTAAGACGGTGGGGGTGAGCGAGTCCACGGTGGTTCGGTTCGCCGGCGCCCTGGGGTACGACGGGTATCCACGGCTCCAAAAGGCGCTCCAGGAGATGATCCGCAATAAACTCACCATGGTCCAGCGGATCGAGCTCTCCAACGACATGCGCAACGAAGACGTGCTCCGAAAGGTTCTAAAGGCGGACATCAACAATATCCGCCACACCATCAACGAGATGATGAACGAGCAGGTTTTCAACGAGGTTGTCGACAAGCTGTTCACGGCCAAGCACATCTATATACTGGGTCTTCGGAGCGCCGCTCCCCTGGCCGAGTTTTTCGGGTATTACCTGCGGTTTATTTTCAATAACGTGCGGGTCGTCACCAGCAGCATCAACGACGTGGTGGAGCAGTTATCCCATATCCAGAAGGATGATCTGCTCTTCGCCATCAGTTTTCCCCGGTACGCCCGGCGTACGGTGGACGCCATCGCCTTTTCCCGGGAGCAGGGAGCCGAGACCGTGGCATTGACGGACAGCCAGCTCTCGCCCTTGACCAATTACGCGGATCATGTGATACTTGCCAAGAGCAATATGGCGTCCTTTGTGGACTCACTGGTGGCGCCCCTAAGCCTTGTCAACGCACTGATCGTCAGCGTTGGCCTCAGGAAGAAGGCGGATGTGTCCAGCGAATTTTTGCGGCTGGAAAAGATCTGGGACGAGTACCAGGTCTACGTGGGCAAGGACCGGATATAGCGGGAGGATATACAGGATCGAAATGATACAAAACGGCAGCAAGGATGTGGCCAAGGCGGCTCTGCAGATGTGCATGACGGCGGACCGGGAAGAGGAACGGGCCGCGAAACAGACCCTTGGCGAACTGGGCATACGCACCGCGGCGGTGGATTTCGGCGGCGAATTCATCACGTCGATTAGTAAGATCATCGAGCGGACCATCGTGGCGGCCAAGCGCGAGGGCGTCATCCGGGAGACCCATATAGAAGAGGGCGCCGTGGCGGGCGCCGCCCGGGAGGCCGTCTCCCAGATCATGCCCAAAGCCATCGGCCTAAACGTGGGCGGCAAGATCGGCATCGCCCGGTATGACGAGCATATCGGCGTGGCCTTTTTCTTCGGGATCGGACTCTTGCATTTAAATGAGATATCCGTCGGATTGGGGCACCGGGTCGTATGAACACACCCATGCAGATCGCCATAGACGGTCCCGCCGGGGCCGGAAAGAGCACCATCGCCAAGCGCCTGGCAAAGGAATTCGGCATCCTGTATCTGGATACCGGGGCGATGTACCGGGCGGTGGGGCTCAAAGCCCTGCGGACGGGCCGGGACCCCTGGGACCAGGGGGCTGTCATCGGACTGCTTCCAGACATCGATATCGACATCACCCATGAGGACGGCCAGCAGCACGTGTGGCTTGGCGGTGAGGATGTGTCCCAGGCGATTCGCACCCCCGAGGCCGGCATGGCGGCGTCCGCCGTGGCGGTGATTCCCGACGTGCGGTTAAAGATGGTGAAGATGCAGCAGGATATCGCCCGAAATAGGGCGGTGGTGATGGACGGCCGGGATATCGGCACCTACGTGCTGCCGGACGCGCCCTATAAATTCTTTTTGACCGCGTCGGTTGCGGAGCGCGCCCGGAGGCGCTGCCTGGATCACGAGGCCCAGGGAAAGAAAGTGCCCCTGAAAGAGATGATCGGAGAGATCGAGAAACGGGACAAAAATGACAGCGGACGCGCCTTCGCGCCGCTTAAGCAGGCGGATGACGCCATACTCATCGACTCCACCGGGAAATCCATCGATGACGTCGTCGCCGAGATCATATCCCATATTCGGGCGGACGCCCGGCGAGGAGAATAGGTTTTGCTGTACCATATTATCCGCTTCATAGCGCGCATTATATTGACCCCGATCTATTTCCCCAGGATGATCAACCGGGACAAGATCCCCAAAAAGGGAAAGGTTATCGTGTACGCCAATCACGCCTCCTGGTGGGACCCCGTGATCCTGGGCGTGCTGCTGCCCCGCCCGGTGCATTTCATGGCCAAGGAAGAATTGTTCAAATCGGCGATCGGGCGATGGTTTTTTACAAATATCGGGGCGTTTCCCGTAAAAAGGGGGAGCGCTGACCTCTCCGCTGTTAAAAAAGCATTGAAACTATTGAAACATGGGAAAGTATTTGGTATATTTCCAGAGGGGACGCGGATCAAGACAGGTGAACTCGGAACGTTTTTGCGAGGGGTGGCAGGCATTGCCCACCATTCAAGGGCGCCTATCATCCCCGTCGCCATTCACCACAATAAATACCGTCTATTCGTACGGGTGACGGCGGTGGTGGGCGAACCCGTTGACCTATCCGCGTATTATCCGCATAAGATGGATAATGAGATCGCCGACCGGATGATGGCGGATTTAAATGAATCTTTGCGGAAAATTATCGATTGAGACTGGGGTATCGTATTGCGGATCATAGTTGCCCAAAAAGCGGGGTTTTGCTTCGGCGTCAAGAACGCCATAGACTCCCTGCATAAATGCCTGGACCATCCTGGCAGGCTGTATACATTGGGACCCATCATTCACAACCCCCAGGTGGTGGATGAACTGGCGGAGAAGGGAGTCGTGATTGCAGAAGATGTAGGGGATATTGACGGGGGGACCGTGGTTATTCGTTCCCACGGAGTGCCATCCGGGGTATATGAAGACTTGCGCGCCAAGGGTGTGGCGATCGTCGATGCGACCTGTACGCTGGTGCAGAAGATCCATGACATCGTGAAATCCCACCATGATCAGGGATACGAGATCGTGATCGTGGGGGAACGGGAGCATCCCGAGGTCATCGGCACCGACGGCTGGTGCGAGGGCAGGGCCTATGTGGTCGGTTCGGTTGCGGAAGCAAGAGAGCTTCCCCCGTTACGCCGGGCATGCGTGGTGGCCCAGACCACGTTCAGCCACGCCATATGGAACGAAATCATAGATGTGATCAAAGGCAGGATGGATAATATAGAGGTATTCAATACCTTGTGCAATACCACCCGGCAGCGGCAGATTGAGGCGGAAGAAATCGCCAAAAAGGCCGACGTCATGCTGGTGGTGGGCGGGACCAACAGTGCCAATACCCGCAAACTCGCGGATGCGTGCAGGACCTACTGCGAGCGCACGTATCATATCGAGACGGCAGATGATATAGATGTTGCGCAATTAACTGGAGCGGGGACGGTCGGCGTCACAGCCGGGGCGTCCACGCCGGAGTGGATCATTGAGGAGGTTATTCTAACCATGAGTGACGCAGATAAAAAGATGGATGAAGAGGTCAAAGAGATGGAAGAGAAAAAAGACGTGACGGAAACTGTGGAAGAGGCTGCGGTGGAAACCGAAGAAAAGGCTGCCGAGGAGAGCAAGGCGGAGGAGGCCGTTGTGGAAGAAGCCCCCGCCGAAGCGAAGGAAGAGGCGGCGCCCGAGGCCCAGGAAGAACCCGCCGAAGACAAGACCGGGGAAAAGGCGGAGGACGCGGCTGAGGAAGAAACCGAGGAAGAAGCCGAGGAAGAAGCATCCGGCGAGCACGAGATGTCGATGGCGGATGTGGAGGAGTCCATGGTGACCCTTAGGAAGGGAAAGATCGTCACGGGCAAGATCTTGAAGATCACCGACAATGAGCTCATCATCAATCTTGGATATAAGGCGGACGGCATACTGCCCTTCAACGAGGTGTTCGCCGACCCGGAAAAGGATGTCAAGGACGCGTTCAAGCCCGGGGATGAGATCGAGGTCCAGGTGGCGCGGATGGACGACGGGGACGGCAATGTCCAGGTCACCCGCAAGTCCATCGAGACCAGGACCATGTGGCGGAAGCTGGAGGATATGTTCAACGCCCAGGTCGAGTACAAGACCGTCTGTGAAGAGGCTGTCAAGGGCGGCGTACTGGCCCAGATCGAGGGGTTCAGGGCATTTGTCCCGGCATCCCAGCTGATTCCCGGATTTGTCCGGGATCTCAACACATTCGTGGGCAAGGAGCTGCGCCTGCGGATCATCGAGGTGGACCGCCGCCGCCGGCGGGTCGTGGCGTCACAGCGCATTATTCTTGAGGAAGAGCAGGCCGAGGCCAAGGAACGGGTATTTTCCACCATCGAGGAAGGCCAGCGGATCACGGGTACGGTACAGCGCCTGGCCAAGTTCGGCGCCTTCGTCGATGTGGGCGGCGTGGACGGTCTCGTGCATATCTCCGACCTGAGCTGGGGCCATATCCGCCACCCACGGGAAGCGGTGCAGCCCGGCGAGGAGATCGATGTCATCGTGTTGGGCGTAGACAAGGAACGGGAGCGCATCTCCCTGGGCTACAAGCAGACACGGCCCCATCCCTGGGAGAATATCGAGGAAAAATACATCATCGGCACCATCGTCAAGGGCAAGGTGGCCCGGATCGCCTCCTTCGGGGCGTTCGTGGAGCTGGAGCCCGGTGTGGACGGTTTGGTCCATATCTCCGAGGTGGCCGACCACCATGTGGAGAAGGTGGAGGACGTCTTGCAGGTTGGGGATGAGATCGATGTGAAGGTGCTGGATGTGGACCCCGAGGGCAAACGCATCAGCCTGAGCATCCGTGCCACACTGCCGCCCAAGGAAAAACCCAAGGCGGCGCCCCGCAAGAAGGGCGGCCGCTCCAGAGGTCCCGTCTTCGAGAAGGAAGAGATGACGGTATCCCTGGGAGAATTCTTCTCCGATCAGTTCAAGGATTCCTTCGGCGTGGAGGATGACAAGGAAGAGGAGAAGGAGCCGGAAAAAGAGGCCAAGAAGACCAAGAAGGCCAAGAAGGAAGAGGCTCCCGCCGAGGAACCTGCGGAAGAGGCCGAGGAAGCCACGGCCGAGGAAGCCGGGGATGAGAAGGCCGAAGAAGCGGAAGAAGCGGAAGAAGCCAAAGCCGACGAGGCCGAACCCGCCGAAGAGCCGGAAGAAAAAGCCGAAGAGGCCGGGGAAGAAGCCGAAGAGGCTGAGGAAGAAAAGACCGAAGAGTAGACCTACCAGTAAAACAAAAAGGACTGTCCGGAAACGGACAGTCCTTTTTTAGAAGTTAGAAGTACGTAAGGCGCCCTCTGATGAGGGAGCTGTCGCCGATAGGCGACTGAGGGAGAGATACCGGGTCGTACCGTACGTAGGGTCCGTCGCCCCCATCGGGCCGCCCCGCCGAAAAACACACAACCCGGTGGGGAACAACCTCTGTGTTGTTCCATCTTTACCCGCCGGAAACCAACCTTTCGATAACACGGTAGGAGGAGAGAACGATCCTTGCCAAAAGCCTTCCCCTGCATGGTGCGGCTTTCGAAGAAAACGCACCCGTCAATATCCTTGAGGGGAAGGTGGCCCGCAGGGCCGGATGAGGTGTCATGGTGCAGAACCCGACGCCCCCCATCGGGCCGCCCCGCCGAAAAGCACATAACCTGGTAGGGAACAACCTCTGTGTTGTTCCATCTTCTCCCGCCGGAAACCAACCTTTCGATAACACGGTAGAAGAGGGCTCGGCAAGGGCCGGATGAGGTGTCATTTCTTTTCCTGTCTTCGCATCTTGGCCCGACGCCCCCGTCGGGCCGCCCCGCCGATAAACACACAACCCGGTAGGGAACAACCTCTGTGTTGTTCCATCTTTTCCCGCCGGAAACCAACCTTTCGATAATACGGTAGGAGAGGGCTCGGCAAGGGCCGGATGAGGTGTCATTTCTTTTCCTGTCTTCGCATCTTGGCCCGATGCCCCCGTCGGGCCGCGTCTCTCCTAAACCTACCGGCTTTTTCTTTCTTTTTCCCCTGTTTCTTTTCCACCCGAATACGTGTATGATGCGGTTATGCTACGAATACATTGCGGCAATACAGGCGCATAAATGGAAATAAATTCTAAACGAACATCGTTCAAATCGATTTTCAGGGTTGTTGGCGGCCCCGGACCGCCGCCTTATCCTTATCCCTTCGCCATATGCCAGCGGGCATAGGCCTCCAGGGACCGGGCGGCGGAGCGGATATTGCCGTAGACGGGGATCCCCGCCTCCTCCATGATGGCGACGAACTCCCGGTAATACTCCCCGGCGTTCACCGAGACCACCATGGGCTTGTCGTACCGCCGGAAGATATCGGCCACGATATGGGCCAGGGAGTCGGCGTCGTGGCAGGTATCCGGGGTGGACTTGATATTGTCCACATGGGGGACCACCCCCACCACCAGGCAGTCCACGCCCGGGTCCTGCAGCAGCGCCTCGATGAACCGCCCGTACCCCACGTCGTCGGTCATGGGGGTCACGTCCAGGATAGGGTTGCGGGTGTCCACCAGCCCATGGGTATTGAGCTCTTTCAGCTTCTCCTGGGTCTCGGGGGCGAGGGCGGCGGGGGCGAGGCTGCCCAGCTCGTCGGAGAGGATGGTGGCCTCAAACCCCGCGTTCAGTACCGCGCCCATATGCCTGCCATTGATCTTCTTTTTGGACAGGAGGGAGAATGCCTTCACCGTGTCGTAGAATAACTTGATATCGTCCAGCAGAAGGGCTTTTGCTTGGCGGCAGGCGGCCTGGAGGATATCGTACTCCCCGGCGATGGCCGCCGTGTGGGAGGCGGCGGCGATGGCCCCCTGGGCGGTCTTGCCCCCCTTGTAGACGATGACGGGCTTATCGGTCTTTTTGGCCAGCTCGTAGAACGCCCGGCCCTCCATCCTGTCGAAGCCCTCCACATAGAGGGAGATCACGTCGATGGTGTCGTCCGTATCGAAATACGCGATTAGATCGGCGATATTCACATCCAGCTTGTTGCCGAAGCTGACGATGGACTTGAATATGGGGGAATTTTGTAGCTTATCGATGAGGGTGATGGCCACCCCGCCGCTCTGGGTGAGCAGCACGGTATTGCTCAGGTCCGACACCCGGACACGAAGCCGCTCCTCCTCGATGAAGAGGGTGTTGACCCCCGGATCTTGACCGGGACCGTACATGATCCCCACGCAGTTGGGACCCACCACCCGGACTCCCGGGGGGATGGCGGCGCGGATCTCCCGGACGAAATCATGATAGTCCACGTCGGAGGGGATGCCGGGGATCAGCACCACCGCCTTGGGGACGTGATTACGGATGCTCTTAAAAAACGCCGGGATGTGCTGGGCGGGTGCCGCGTAGACGGCCAGGTCCACGGGGGGGAATTCGTCCATATGGGTGTAGAGCTTGTACTCGGTGCCGTTTATCTCGGCGCTGCCCCCCTTGGGGTTGATGCAGTACAGATCGTCACGCTTAAGGTCATGGAGCAGGCGGGCGATCTCCCGGGCCATGGAGTGTTTTTCGGGATCGGTAGAGACCCCCAGCACCGCGATCCCCTTGGGGTGAAAGAAGGCCTCCATATTCGTAAGGATCGGGGCATTTGACTGGGATGGTTCCTGCTTCGCTTCTGTGAAGGAGGCGTACCCGTCCACCGCCAGAAACCGACCGTCTTTGGCGATGACGATGGGGTTCACATCCATGGTCTTGATATGGTAGGGACTCCCAGGGTCCAGGGGGGAGAATGCCGACAGGAGGGCGCTTACCGACGAAGCCGCTTCGGCGAGACAGGAGAGGTACTCCGGGTGGCCGATATCGTCGTATTTGTGCTTGATATTGAGCGCCCCCACCAGCTTCATGGCCCCCTCGTAGCTCAGGTGGGGGAGGAAATGATTGGCGGGATCGTAGTATTCGGCGAAGAATTCCGCGTCGTCCCCGCCCTTGCTCAGTGTCAGCACCGGACCGAAGGCCGGGTCCTCCTTGGCTCCCAGCAAGAGCTCATACCCCAGGCTCTCCGAGAAGGGGACGAACTCTACCAGCAGAAACCCGGCGATCCGGGGCGGGCTGTCCGCGGGGGATTTCTCCATGATCTCGTCTCCCATCCGCTTGACCACGTACTGGACGAAGAGGGGGTCGTGATTGGTGATATGGCGGACCCCCCCCAGCTTCTTCTTGTGGATGATGTCGGGGGACACGACCTTGACCATCAGCTCCTTGTCAAACTCACGGAGGACATCCTCCGTGATCTCATCGAGGTCCCGGATAAACACCCGCCGGGGGCACTGTATCCCCACGGCCTCCAGCACGCCGTACACCTCGTGCTCGTAGAGCATCGTGCGGCCGTCCCGGTAGCTTCTATCCAAAATGCTTGTCACGGTTTTTCTGGCCTCAGTCGATATGGTCATGGTGATACTCCTTTATACATTGGTATCTATGACCAGTATAATTTGAATCCGTGTGATTCACAAATCAAAAATAGCCGGGTTCCGAATCTTTTATTTAACTTTTTGCCGGAAACAGCAAACTTTTTCGCATATACCCAGGTATATAAAGTGTCAGGGACATTTTCCACGGGGCCCCGCGGGAAATGGACCGGCCCGTAGTATACTAAGGGAAACGACCACAAGAGGAGAACCGGTTTGACCCAGGAGCTGCTCACACGATTCAGAAAAGGGGAGGCGGAAGCCTTCCGCACCCTGTACGACACCTACGGGGACAGGGTCCTGCGCCTCGCCCGGGTGGTGACCAAGGACGATCACCTGGCGGCGGACGCGGTCCAGGAGGCGTTTTTGCGGGTCTATCGGTACAGGCGCCGGTACGATCCCGGCAAGCCCTTCCCCGTATGGCTGAACCGGATCGTGGTCAATGAGTGCCGCCGCCTGATGGGCAAGCGAAAGGGACTTATGCTGGTGGCCGAGGAAACGCGGAAAGAAGCGGACACGGCGGCGGAGGACACCTCTCCCTATGTGGAGTACCAGTCCCTGTACCGGGCCCTGGAGGATCTGCCGGAGACCCTCCGCGTCCCCCTGGTGCTGAAATACTGCAATGGCTGCAAGGAGGCGGAGATCGCCGAGATACTCGATATCGGTGTGGGCGCGGTGAAATCCCGGCTGTACGACGGCAGGAAGAAGCTACGATCGGCCATGGAAAGGGAGGCGGCGAGATGAAAGACGAGAAAGACATCATCCTGGCCATCTATGAGGGAACGCGGGGAGCCGCGGACCAGAAAGACAAGGTATGGCATGACCTGGAGAAAAGACTGGAGGAAGCGAAGATGAAAGAGAAACGCACGAAAAATAGACGCATCGTATGGAGAAGCCTGGCGGCGGTACTGCTGATCGGGGCGGTATTCACGGCGGCGACCCCCTCGGGAAGGGCGGCCGCAGGCAGGCTGATCGATCTATTTGAACCCCAGCGCAATATCGATTATCAGATCGAGGGGCAGGACGAGAACGGCGACTACCAGCTGCATACCGGCAGCAAGGCCACGCCGGTACCCGATGAGACGGCGGCGCCCACACCCGATAATCCTGCCGTGAGCTACGTGATCTATGTGGACGAATCCCGGTACTCTGTAAAGACCGTGGACGGGACGGACCGGATCGTCCCCCTGGATTTCCCCGAGGACCTGCCCGAGACCTATCTGGCCATCAGCCAGGACACGGAGCGCGCCCCGGCGGAAGTGGCCCAGGCGCTGTACGCGGAGCTTAAGGACAGCTATGAATACGCCGTCGCCCCCGAGGAAGTCACGTATCCCCTGAACGCGGTACATGTCAGGGCCAGGACCGGCGACGAGTGGAACAGTGAGGTGGTGGCCTACTACCTCATCGACAACACGGCGGGCGGCACCTTCATCGCCGAGGAGCGTTATTTCCTGGAGGCCGAGGAGGGCCATGGGGCGCGATTCAATACCATGCTGAAGGAATTCCAGGTCGTACCCGCTCAATAACAGTATAAGAATAAGTGCAAAGAAGGACGGATCGATCCGTCCTTCTTTGTATAGCGGGTTTTCCGGCGGAAGAGGCGCGGCCCGTTGAGGGCATCGGGTCCTACGGTCCGGTGTCTTTCCTTCGCGCTTCGCGCTTCTGATTCTGACTTCTGTTTCCGGCCTCCTGAATTCTGACACCTGACTCCTGAGACAAAAGGCCGCCTTATCAGGCCCACATATTTACCGGATGGAAGGGCAGGATAAAATTTGAATTCCATGACAATGGGGTACCCATATGCCGTTTTTCAAAAACCTATTTCAGAAGAAGAAACAGAAGCCTGAAAATGGCCGCCAGGGCAAGCCGCCCGAGGACCGGGGCGGTCAGGGGGAGGAAAAGCAGACGGGGGAAGACGCCGTGTCCGCGAAGCTCAGCGAAAACGAAGAGCGGCTGAAGGCCATCTTCAAACACAGCGTCGATCTGGTGTACTATCGGTTCCAAAGCGAGAGCGGTGTCCAGGCGATGACCGTCTATATCGAGGGGATCGTCAATAAGCAGATGCTGAGCAAGGATATCATGGGGGCCTTCATCTCCAAGATGAACGAGGTCGAAGGCGCCCCCGATGTGGAGTCCCTGAAAAAGGCCCTCTACGTGCCGAGCCTCAAGGAAGCAGAGAAAATGGAAGAGGTGATCGCCAAGATCACTTACAACCATGTGGCGTTTTTCGTGGAGGGATTGGACAAAGCGCTGGTGATCGAGTTGCCCGCCGAGAACTCGCGGGGTATAGAAGAGCCCTCCGCGGAAATCGTGTCCCGGGGTCCACGGGAGGGGTTCGTGGAGAACATCAGCGTCAACAGGATGCTGATCCGGCGCATCGTCCACAATCCCGACCTGGTTTTCGAGGAGCTGAACCTGGGCAAGCAGACCAAGACATCGATCAACCTGATCTATATCGACGGGATCCACAACCCCGGCATATTGAAAGAAGTCAAGAAGAGGCTGGGCCGGATCGACATAGACGCCATCCTGGACTCGGGGTATATCCAGGGGCTCATCAAGGACAGGGCGTATTCTCCCTACAATACGATCGGGATCACCGAGAGGCCCGACGTGCTGGCCGGACGTCTCCTGGAGGGACGCATCGCCATCCTGTGCAACGGCTCGCCGGTGGTGCTGACGCTGCCCTATCTGTTTATGGAGAACTTCCAGGCCAGCGAGGATTATTACAATTCCTTTATCGGGGCGTCTCTATTGCGGATACTTAGGTATATCGCCTTTATGGTGACTATATTGACCCCCGGGCTGTATGTGGCGCTGTCCACCCACCACCAGGCGATGCTGCCCACCAAGCTGCTATTCAGCTTCATATCCGCCAGAGAGGGCGTCCCCTTTCCCACCATCATCGAGGTCATCGCGCTGATTATCGTATTTGAACTCCTGAAGGAGACCGGCGTGCGGATGCCCAAGGCCATCGGCCAGACCATTAGCATCGTGGGGGCCCTGGTCCTGGGACAGGCCGCGGTGGAGGCCCGGTTTGTGAGCGCCCCGGTGGTGATCATCGTGGCCATCACCGGCATCACCAGTTTCTTCTTTTATGAGCTCAACGGCGCGATCATCGTCTCGCGGTTTCTGGTGACCATCATGTCGGCGATATTGGGGATGTACGGGGTTATGTTCAGCCTGATCATCATCACCCTGCACCTGATCTCGTTAACGTCCTTCGGTATCCCCTACGTGTCCTATATCGGATCGCTGAAGTACCAGGAGATGAAGGATACGATCATCCGGGGCCCCTGGTGGCTGATGAACCTACGGCCTAAAGATATGTCTCCCCACAATACGAGACGGAGGAAGTCCCTATGAAGCGGCATATCAGACAGATCGCGCTGCTGGTGATACTCTGCCTGGCGATCACTTTCGTGACGGGGTGCTGGGGGTATAAAGATGTGGACGAACTGTTCATCGTGATAGGCGGGTACCTGGACAGGGATCCCATAACAAAAGAATTTATCCTGTACGCCGAGGTCCTGAAGCCCAAGGGCGGCAAGGGGGGCGAGATGGAAAAGGAAGTGGTCTCGGGAAAGGGCGATACCATCTTCGCGGCCATCCGCGACGCCCTGATCTCCGGAGGCGGCAAGCTCTACTGGGGTCACACCCAGGTGTGGGTCATCGGACGCAGGCTGGCGGAGAGCGGGATCATCGCGTCCCTGGATATGATCAGCCGGGGCACGGAGATCCGGACCGATACCAACGTATTGATCTACGACGGCGACAATATCAAGGAGCTCATCGAGGCCCACAGCAAGAACGCGCTGCAGAACAGCATGGCGCAGCACTTAAGCAGTATGATCGAAGACTACAGGCTGTCCGGGAAATTTGTCGCCACCCCGATCTGGAAGGTATTGTCTGAACTCACCAGTACCGGGACATCCCTCACCATGCCGCTATTAGAGATCTATATGGCCGGGGACAGCATGCAGATGGATGTGAAGGGTATCGCCGTTTTTCACACCGACAGGATGGTCGGGGACATAGACAGGGATTACGGTCTTTTTCTATACGGGTTCAAGGGCGATCTCGACAAGGAGTATATCCTGTATCTCCCCGAGATCAACGATATCCCCGCCAACGCGCTGGAGGTGGCCAGCACCGAGTACAAGACAGAGATCAAAGAAGGCGCGAACGGCCTTACGGCCAAGGTGCGCTGTGAGATCACCGCGGACCTGACCTCCTTTATATCGGATAAGGACTATCTGGAGATGGATACGATCGTATTCCTGGAGCGGGAATACGAGCGGTATATCCGGGAAGAGTTCCTGAAGATGGTCCGGGAGGTGCAGTCAAAGTACGGCGTCGATATCTTCGGTTTCGGTGACCAAACGCGCATCCAGCTTCCGGATTATTGGCAAAAGGTGAAGGGGGACTGGAACGCCGCGTTCCGGGGTATGGAAGTGGAAATAGAGCCCCACGTCCATATCACCATGACGGGTATGGCCCACGAGCCCTTCGTACCGGCGGGAGGAGAATGAGATGGGGAAGATACTGCTGGTCCTCGCATCCTACCTGATCCTCGCCGCCCTCACGATCGTACCCATGATCCGGCAGAAGAAAAAGAAACAGATCGCTGTCTATCTGGTCTTTCTGACGGCGGCGGCGGTCCTGAGCCTGCTCCTGGTACTGGGGGTCAAGATGTCCAGTTTCGAAGGGGCCATCATCAAACTGTTTTCATCGACGACCAGCGGCAGCTGACGGTAAAGACTGTGTGCCGGGATAACCGGCGATGACCCAGCGCGGCGCAGTGGAGGAGAAAAGTATGCAAAAACCCGAGATATCGCCAAAGCAGGGCATCCTGCTGATGGTACTATTTATAGAGGGCACATCCTTTTTGATGGTCATGGGACTGGCGGCCGGCAGGGATATATGGTTGGCGTATCTGATCGCCCTGGCCGTATCCATGGTCTTCGCCTTGATGTACGCCCGGATATTAAGCCATGGTCCGGGGAAGGACTTTTTTGAGACCCTGGAGAGCATGACGGGCAAGGTCTGGAGCCGGGTGATCCTGATCCCCATGGCCGTGTACCTGCTCCAGTTTTTGACCAATGTGCTGAAGCATTTTTCACAGTTTATCGACAGCGCGGGGATCCCCAGCGCTCCGCCCATCGTGCCCTATCTGGGGATGGGGCTGCTGGCGGTACTGGCGGTGTATTACGGGATCGAGATCTTGGGGAAATGGTCGGAGATCTTCGTCTATATCGTCATCGCGTTTTCCGTAATCAGCGGCCTGCTCCTCACCCGAAACATGGATTTTCAGCATCTGCTGCCGCTTATGCGGGAAGGGGTCCAGCCCATCGGTAAGGGGGCGCTACAGGTTATTTCGTTCCCTCTGTGCCAGGTCGCGGCGTTTCTGTTTGTGCTGCCCGCGTTCAAGGACAAGAAAGCGCCCTACAAGGTCTTTTCCTGGGGCCTCTTGATCGGGTTCGTATTGATCTTCATCGTCGCCCTGGGGGATATACTGGTATTGGGAATCAATCAGATGGAGCGGCTCTACTATCCTTCGTTCACCACCCTGTCCATCGTCAAGGTAGGACAGTTCATCCAGCGGCTGGAGATCGTGGCGGCCACGGTCTTTACCCTGGCAGTCTTTGTGAAGGCGGGTATCATACTGATCGCGCTGTGCCGGGTCATCGGGTATATACTGGGCCTCGAGGAACACCGTTTCCTGGCCGCGCCGGTGGCGCTTTTGTCCATCAATTACGGGTATATCGCCTATGGGAGCGCCATGGAGTTCCGGGAATGGATCCGTAATTTCTGGCCTTTCTTTTCTTCTGTCTTTCAGTTATTGATCCCATTGCTGATCTTCATCATATTTGAATTCCAGGCGGCCAAGCGAAAAAGGAAGATAGGCATAGGGACAAATCAGTAGCGGGACCCCGGCATTAGCCGGGGTTTTTTTCTATGCACAAGGCTGTTATCTATTAATATGGTATTGACAATAGTGTGCGGCGTACAGTATTATGTCAGTGAAAGGATGTGAGGCCGGTGGCAGACACGCAGGAAGCCGTACAAAATCTAGTCTGCGAGCTCAAGCGGGGGACGCTGGTACTGAGCGTGCTGAGCCAGCTTGAGGCACCCCAGTACGGGTACTCCCTGGTCCAGCGGCTCAGCGACCGGGGGCTTGCCATCGAGCAGAACACCCTGTATCCGCTGCTAAGGCGGCTGGAAAAGCAGGGTTTACTGGAGAGCGACTGGTCCCTGGAAGAAAACCGCCCCCGGCGCTATTACAAGCTGAGCCCGCAAGGGGTCAGTGTGCTAGCGCAGCTCCATGGGGAGTGGGACGATCTAGTAAGGGTCATCGATCGATTATTGAATGAGGAGGAGACGGGGAATGGAACTGATTGAACGCTATATCTACGCCGTGGGCAAACGGCTGCCAAGAAAACAGCGGGCCGATATCGAGAAGGAGCTAAAATCGCTCATCATGGATGAGCTGGACGCCCGCACAGGGGAGGGCAAGCCGGCCAAAGAGGATATCACGGCGGTGCTCATGGAGATGGGCCCTCCGGCACAGGTGGCCGCCAGGTACACGGAGAAGGGGCGGTACCTGATCGGACCCGCCCTGTATCCCACGTATATCATGATCGCGGGGATCATGGCGGGGGCCGTGCTGCTGGGGCTCACCATCAGCATGCTGGTGGGATTCTTGAGCACCCAGCCCGACGCGGGACAGGCGCTCTTGCAGGTGGGGCTTTTGATCCCCCGGTTTCTCATGGCGGCGGTTACCGGCCTCGGGTTTCTGACCATCGCCTTCGCTCTGATCGAACGCTTCATGCCGGAGAAACAGATCATGTCTCTGAAGGACGAGGACGTCTGGGATCCGTCGCAGCTGCCCCAGGTGCCCGCCAAATACGACGAGGTGAAGCCCTGGGAAGAGATCCTCGGGATCGTGCTGGCCGTGGCCGCCATCGTGATATTCAACGCGTTTCCCGAAGTGATCGGCATCTACTGGCTGGAAGGAGAGAGCACGATCCATATGCTCTCCAAGGAGGCGCTAGCCTACTACCTGCCTTTCTGGAATATCGTCTGGGGACTCTCTATCGGCAAAAACGGGCTGCTCCTGTACCGGGGCAGGTGGGAACTGGGAACCCGTATCTACGATATCGTTCTGTCATTGCTGAATATCGCCGTGCTGGCCGTCATGATAGCGGGACCCAGGCTGCTCAATGAGACGGTGGCGGGGGCGATCCAAAAAGCCGCCGGCGCCAATATACCGGATCTCATGCGGACCGCGCTGGTCCTGGCCTTCGGCGTCGCCATCGTGGTGACGGCGGTGGAAACGGGGTTCAAGATTTTCCGCCTCATCCGCGACAGGGCACAGGCCGCATAAATACGAGACATCCAAGGAGTGATTGAATTGACAATACAAAAAGAAAAACCGGTAAAACCCCTGGACAGCGTCATAGGTATCGTGGTGACACTGATCATACTGGTGCTGTTTAACCGGTATTCCGGCAGGATGGTGCTATCCCTGGGGGGCTCGGCCTGCACCCCCATATTCAGCCGGGAGGCCCTGGATATGTTTCTGCCCCTCTGGAACGTGGCCTGGGTCCTCGCCATCGGCAAGGAGATCCTGCTGCTGGTCCGCAGGCGCAGGGATCTCGCCCTCGATATCTACGAGGCCGTGCTCTCGCTGCTGGACATCGTGATCCTGTACCTGCTGCTGACGGGGCCCTTCATCATCAGCGACGCCATGCTTGGGCTGCTCCGAGAAAACGTGCCCTTTGTGGGCGGCGTGGTGCGCGTCATCCTGCTGGCCGGGTTCGGGATCGGGCTCGTCGTGACGGCCGTCACGATGGTCGTCAAGGTTATCCGGATATTCCGGGCTTGACAGGAAAGACTGGGTTTCTTTGGATAAGAATAGAAATTTGATTTGTGTGAGGTGATCGGCATGCGCCGTGTAAAAAGGAAGAACACAAACAAATAGACGTTCGGGCGGAGCCCCCAGGGGACGTCCTGCCCATAAGCGGCCACAGGCATGCCTGTGGCCTTTTTATGCGGAAAAAGAAAGGAATCGCATCACATGATGCGATTGAGATACGTATTCGAAAACGATGCCCTGGCGAAATGAAAAACTGAATGGTTTCATGATTGACAATAATAAAATACGGTTATAAATAGTATGTTTCAAAAATGTGTTACCTACAGTAATAAAAAAACAAAGAATTGTTTGGTTTTTCGGCACATGTAAACAGTGAACGTCACAATCAGCTGTAAAAACACAATTAAAGGAGATGGACAAGAGTGTTTAAAGTCGTTGTTGGCCAAAGCGAGGATCCGTCTGCACAAGATGCCGTTGCTGAGATTATTGATCAAATTAATAAAGGTTTGGGAGACATACGGCCGCAGGCAGGCCTGCTATTATGCTCACTGGATTTTGATCATGCCTGCATTATATCAGGTATCCGCCACGCATACCCCGGCATTGAACTGGTAGGTTGTACAACAGACGGGGAAAGTTCTTCTATTTACGGCTTTAAAGGTGATTCAGTCATATTGATGGTTTTTGCTTCGGATAACGTTGAGATACGCGCCGGTGTGGGAAAAAAGCTTAATCGGCGGGGCAAGGATGCGGGAAGAGACGCTGCTTCAACAGCTCGAAAAAAATTGAAGCGATGCAAAGATCAAGAACGTTTTTCAATTATGCTGTCCGATCCTATGAATGCCGGGGTATCGAATGTCAGCGAGGGAATGGACGAAGAATTTGGAAGAAACTTTCCTCTCATAGGCGCAGCCTCGGCGGCGCACTCAAAACTCATAACCACTTACCAATTTTACAATGACGAAATACTCACAGACAGCATTGTATTGCTTTTGTTCGCCGGTCCTGTTTCGTTTTCCTGGGGCGTCCAAGGAGGCCATGCTCCGATCGGCGGAAAAGAGAAAATTACAGCCTCCAGCAAGAATGTGCTTTACACAATTGGGGATGAACCCGCTTTGAATTATTTTCGCCGTTACGTTGGCGAGAGTTACAGCTTGTTTATGAACTATTGCCTCGCAATCTTCGAGGAAGGCCGTAAAGGCTTTTACGTGAGGAGTGCCCCGGGCTACGACGTTGAAACAGGCAGTGTTACGTTAAACGGTGTTATTTCAGAAGGTGCATACGTGCAGATTGGTACGGCGGATAAAGAGACCTGTATTGATTCATGTGCGAACTCTATTCAAATGGCAATTGAGGGGTATCCCGGTACAAAGCCCGAAGCCGCAGTTTTTTTCTCCTGCGCGGGAAGAAAAATGATTATGGGCAGTCAGGTTGTTGAGGAAACTCAAACTGTCCGCAGATATTTGAATGGTATACCCTTTTGCGGATTTTACGCGTATGGCGAGTTTTGTCCTCTGGAAGAAGGCAGCCAATCTATGTTTCACGGCACCACATTTGTCACGCTGCTGATAGGCTCATGAATCGGTGAACACAATGGATGTTGCTGACTATGCAAAGCACATTGCCGAACTGGAGCGGGAGAACCGCATTCTTAAGCAACAACTGAAAAGATCTCGAGACGATAGAGCGATACTCGAAGAACTTTTGGATACACATTCAAAGGCGCTCAAAACAAGAAATGCTGAGCTTGAAAAATCCCAAGAATTGCTCATGAAATCCGAAGCGAAGTACCGCAAAATGGCCCAACACGATGTGCTGACGGGGCTTGTGAATCGTTCAGTCCTATATGAACAACTGAGCGATAATCTTTCGCCTGACGATGGGAAAAAACACGGCGCACTCTTTTATCTGGATTTGGATAAATTTAAAGCTATTAATGACAATCATGGACATGACGCGGGTGATTTTGTATTGCGTGGGGCTGCTCAGCGTCTTGTTTCATGTACAAGAAAGGCCGATACTGTTTCACGTGTGGGCGGTGATGAATTTGCGATACTGATACCTGAGATCAGTGAATATCCTTATCTTGCTCATGCCGCACAGGACATCATTACACAGATTCATGAACCTTTCACGCTGGACGGAAAGTCATTTTTGCTTGGCATTAGCATTGGCATCAGCCTATATCCATTTGATGATAATGATCCGGAAAGGTTGCTGCAGAAAGCCGATATGGCAATGTATAGTGTGAAAAAAAGCAAGACAGATGGATACCGATTTTATCGTGACCTAGTTTTTTAATCGTGACAGTAGAACTATGAAGTACCTTCCAGTAACATCAAAATATTGTTCATGAGATATGCTGTACCAAGAGTGGACCAAACCCCCAATTGCGCAGCATAGTAAAAATACGGCCCTTTTCCGAAATATCCTCGGAAAAGGGCGCACTTTTTCTATCCCTCGGTAACAGACTTTTCCGGCAGTTTGAGTGTCTCAAAAAAGGCTCCCGGTTCAAATCTTTCTAGTACTGTGTCTTGTCCATGATGTAGACCACGGCGTTGTCGATGGGGAGCCGCACCTGCTCCATGCTGTCCCGCTCCCGGACGGTGACGCAGTCGTCCTCCAGGCTGTCGAAATCAAAGGTCACGCAGTAGGGGGTGCCGATCTCGTCCTGGCGGCGGTAGCGTTTTCCGATGCTGCCGGCTTCGTCGTACTCCGTCATGATGTATTTGCTGAATTTCTGGTGAAGCTCCCTGGCCTGCTCTCCCAGCTTTTTGCTGAGGGGCAGCACGGCGGCCTTGTAGGGGGCCAGCGCCGGATGGAGCCGCAGTACCGTGCGGGTGTCGCCGTTCTCCAGTTCTTCCTCGTCATAGGCGTCGCAGAGGAACGCTAAAGCCACACGGTCGGCCCCAAGAGAAGGCTCGATGCAGTAGGGGATGTACTGCTCGTTGGTGGCGGGATCGGTGTAGGTGAAGCTCTCACCCGAATGCTCGGCATGCTGCTTTAAATCAAAGTCGGTCCGGTCGGCCACCCCCCAGAGCTCGCCCCAGCCGAAGGGGAACCGGTACTCAAAGTCGGTGGTAGCGTTGCTGTAATGGCTCAGCTCCTCGGCGCTGTGATCCCGAAGCCGCAGGTTCTCTTCCTTCATACCGAGGCCAAGCAGCCACTGCTTGCAGAATTCCTTCCAGTAGGAAAACCACTCAAGGTCGGTCCCCGGCGCGCAGAAGAACTCGAGCTCCATCTGCTCGAACTCCCGGGTGCGGAAGGTGAAATTCCCCGGGGTGATCTCGTTCCGAAAGCTCTTGCCCACCTGGGCGATGCCGAAGGGGACCTTCTTTCGGGAGGTCCGTAAGACGTTCTTGAAGTTCACGAAAATCCCCTGGGCGGTCTCTGGCCGGAGGAAGAGCTCGGTAGAGCTGTCCTCGGTGACCCCCTGGTGGGTCCGAAACATCATATTGAACTGGCGGATGCCGGTGAAGTCATGCTCCCCGCATTCGGGGCAGGGGATATTGTTCTCCGCGATCATGGATTCCAGCTTATCGTTGCCCTGGCCGTCCACGATGACGGATTCGCCCTTTTCGGCGAAGAAGTCCTCGATGAGCTTGTCGGCCCGAAAGCGCGCCTTGCACTTTCTGCAGTCCAGCAAGGGGTCGTGAAACCCCCCCACGTGGCCCGACGCCACCCAGGTCTGGGGGTTCATCAGTATCGCCGCGTCCATCCCCACATTGTAGGGGGACTCCTGGACGAACTTTTTCCACCAGGCCTTCTTGATATTGTTCTTGAATTCCACCCCCAGGGGGCCGTAATCCCAGGTGTTGGCCAAGCCCCCGTAGATCTCCGAGCCGGGAAATATATAGCCCCGTCCTTTACTCAATGCCACGATCTTTTCCATGTCAGCCATAGTGCGCCTCCTTAAAAATATGCAAAGAAAAAACCTTCCATCCCGGCAAAGGGACGAAAGGTATCACTTCCGCGGTTCCACCCTTTTTGACCGATAGAATCGGTCCGCTCTTTTCGTTCGGCTCGGAAACGCCACTTTCCTCATCGCCGTTAAACTATGGGGATATTATATGCAAGGGCCCCGGGCGCTGTCAAGAGATGTTCAGGGCTTTGCCGCCCTTACCAGAAAACGGTGGCAGCCCACGGGAAACGCGCCATCTTTTTCTATCCGCCGGTGAATGTCCGCGAGCCTATCGTAGTACCTGTCCACGGTGAAATCCGGGACCTGCCAGGGGATGGCCTTGAGGTAATAGAGAAGCGCCCCGCTGTCGTGAAAATGGGACAAATAATGCCGCTCCCGCTGATCTGTGATCGTGAAGCCGGCTTTTTCCAACGCTGCTACCGCGTGGGCGAGATCCCAATCCGCGTACTTCATAAGGGGCGCATTAAGGGCCCGGTTGATATCGTTGTCGTTTTCGCCTCCGACCTGCTGGGTCAGGAATACCCCGCCGGGCTTCAGTATCCGGTAGACTTCGCCGGCAATGTAGGATTCGTGCTTGTTGATGACATGGGTGAATGTCTCGTCGGGGAAGGGAAGATGATCGTCCCTTTCGACTTCCACGACCTTCACGCCCAGGGGTTCCAGCCGCTCTCGGGCTATGGGGATATTGGGGACGTAGCCCTCGGTGGCCCAGGTATTCCGGGGCAAGGGGGAGAGGGAGGCCAATAGTTCGCCGCCGCCGGTGCCCATGTCCAGCAGCGTATCCGCCTCCGGCAGAAGCTCCCGGACCATTTTCTCGTAGTCCCAGGGGAGCGATTCTTCGGTCAGGCGGCCGTAGACGTGGTTGAAATCCCATCCGGCGAAGGGCTTCTCGTATTCGGATACGAAATAATCGTACAGGTCCTGATCCATAGGCACCTCATTTCCATATTATGATAAGTATACTCAGTATTAACGATCGTGTACAGACATATACAGGATAAAACCTTGACAAATACCGTATTATTCCGCTACAATCAATACAAATTACATATCTGAGTAGAGGAGAGTTGAGTAAGATGAGTAAGAAGAGAGTACCCTATCGCACCTACCTATCAGAGGAAGAATTACCCAAACAATGGTACAATATCCAGGCGGATATGCCAGAATTGCCGCCCCCCTATGTGAATCCGAAGGGTGAGCCCATCGGGCCAGCCGATCTGTCGGTTATTTTCCCCATGGGGCTGATCGAGCAGGAGGTCTCCACCGAGCGCTATATCGATATCCCCGAGCCGGTCCGGGAGATCTACAAGTCCTTCCGTCCGTCGCCGCTCTGCCGCGCCTACGGTCTGGAGAAGGCCTTGGACACCCCCGCCCGGATCTATTACAAATATGAAGGGGTCACCCCTTCCGGCAGCCACAAACTTAATACCGCCGTGCCCCAGACTTTCTACAATAAAGAAGAGGGGATCAAACGGCTGTCCACCGAGACCGGCGCAGGCCAGTGGGGATCCGCATTAAGTATCGCCACCCAGATGTTCGGCCTCCAGTGCACCGTGTACATGGTGCGGGTCAGCTACGATCAGAAACCCTATAGAAAATCCCTGATGCAGACCTACGGCGCCACCGTGTTTGCCAGCCCCAGCATGGAGACCAATGCGGGCCGCGCGATCCTGGCGGAAGACCCGGACTCCCTGGGGAGCCTCGGGATCGCCATCAGTGAGGCGGTGGAGGACGCCGCCACCCACGGCGACACCAATTACGCCCTGGGCAGCGTGCTCAATCACGTCATGCTCCACCAGTCCATCATCGGCCAGGAGGCCAAGAAGCAGATGGACAAGGTGGATGAATACCCCGATATGATCATCGGCTGCTGCGGCGGCGGGAGCAATTTCGCGGGCTTAAGCTTCCCCTACCTGCAGGACAAGATCGTGGGCGGCAAGGACATCGATGTGCTCGCCGTGGAGCCCACGGCCTGCCCGACGCTCACCAAGGGGGCCTACGCCTACGACTTCGGCGATACCGCCATGATGGCGCCCATCGCCATGATGTACACATTGGGCCACAAGTTCGTGCCGCCGGGCATCCATGCCGGGGGACTGAGGTACCATGGTGATTCCGCCCTGGTCAGCAAACTGTACAAGGACGGCTATATCGGCGCCACCGCGGTGCACCAGACGGCGGTCTTTGACGCGGCGGTCCAGTTCGCCCGCAGCGAGGGAATACTCCCGGCACCCGAGTCGTCCCACGCCATCCGCACGGTGATCGACAAGGCCCTGGAGTGCAAGGAGAAGGGTGAGGAGAAGGTCATCCTCTTTAACCTCAGCGGCCACGGCCACTTCGACCTCTCCGCCTACGAGGCGTACAACAATCAGCAGCTTACCGATGTGGAGTACACCGACGAGATGCTTTCCGAGGGACTCAAGAGCCTTCCCAAGTTCTAGAAAGCGCATCTTTGAGAATATGTACCAATGGGCTTCTATCCAGGCGGTAGAAGCCCATATTTAATAGAGGGAATGCCTTATTTAGGTTGACGTGGACAGGTCCCTAGTGTATAATGAGCACGAATTTTGAAACAAATCCCGGACCGGCAGATAGGGTACAGGCCCGCGTGGAGGGAGGGATAGTATGTCAGAAGTAAGAGTCGGCGAAAATGAGAGCTTTGAGAATGCATTGAAGCGCTTTAAGCGGCAGTGCGCCCGCAACGGCGTCATCGCGGAGGTTCGCAAGCGCGAACACTACATGAAGCCCAGCGTCAAGCGCAAGAAAAAGAGCGAAGCCGCCAGAAAGGCTGCCAACAAGGCCGCCCGCAAGCGTAGGAGATAACCTACATACAGCAGATCAAATCCAGCACGGCAACTGTGCTGGATTTTTCTATGTCCGGGAGTACTCTGAAACGGCAGTGATGTATGTCCATAACCTTTTGGGGGAAAACAGGTATCAACACGCTTTAAAATCTCTCTGCAAGAGGTATTGCGAAGCAATCAGCAGAAAGGGAGTGGCTCGATGCCCAGAACCTTTTCGGCAGAGATGAAAAAAGGGCGGAAAATAGCGCGATTTTTAAAAATCCCTGCCGATAAAAGGATTTTGTCCCATGCCGTCTAATACTAATGCAGTATGGACAAAGGATATATGAGAACATATACGACTGAAGGAGGTAAGGGAAATGTTTGATCCTGTATTTGCGGTTGCCAGGATGGGCAACCCCGTATTGGCCATAGTCGGTATCATCATCGTGGTGATCATCGTACTGTGGATATTCTTCACACTGGTGCCGGTGGGACTCTGGATCTCCGCCATGGCGGCGGGGGTGCGGCTCGGTATATTCAACCTGATCGGCATGCGGCTGCGCCGCGTCGTCCCCAGCCGGATCGTCAACCCGCTAATCAAGGCGAGCAAGGCCGGACTCGCTGTCAATGTCAATAAGCTAGAGGCCCACTATCTGGCCGGCGGTAATGTCGACCGGGTGGTGAACGCCCTGATCGCGGCCCAGCGGGCCAATATCCCCCTGGAATTCGAGCGGGCGGCGGCCATCGATCTGGCGGGCCGCGACGTGCTGACAGCCGTGCAGATGAGCGTTAACCCCAAGGTCATCGAGACGCCCCGTGTGGCCGCGGTAGCCAAGGACGGCATCGAGGTCATGGCGCGGGCCCGGGTGACCGTACGGGCCAATATAGACCGTCTGGTGGGCGGCGCGGGGGAAGAGACCATCATCGCCCGTGTCGGCGAGGGGATCGTCACCACCGTCGGTTCGGCGGTGACCCACAAGCAGGTGCTGGAGAATCCCGACCGGATCTCCCAGAGCGTGTTGGAGAAGGGCCTGCACTCCGGTACGGCCTTTGAGATACTGTCCATCGATATCGCCGATGTGGACGTGGGGCGCAATATCGGCGCCCAGTTGCAGACCGATCAGGCCGAGGCCGACAAGCGGATCGCCCAGGCCAAGGCGGAGGAGCGTCGTGCCATGGCGGTTGCCAAGGAGCAGGAGATGCTCGCCCATGTCCAGGAGATGCGCGCCAAGGTCGTGGAGGCCGAGGCCGAGGTGCCCAAGGCCATGGCCACCGCGCTGCGTGATGGGAAGCTGGGCGTCATGGACTACTACAATATGAAAAACGTGGTGGCCGACACCCAGATGCGGGATTCTATCTCCAAGATGGGCGAGCCCGGCAAAAAAGATGACAACACCAAGAAATAAACCCGACAAACCACGGACAGGGGGTGTGAGCGTATGAACGGAGGTTCCGGCGGCGTAGTCGTATTGATCATCATCGGCATCGTGCTGAATATGATCATCAAGGCCATGCGCGCAAAACAAAAAAAGCCCCCCGTGAGGCGGCCGGCTCCCCGTCCGAATCTGGGTCAGGAGGTGGAGCGCCCCCTGGATGACCGCCCCCGCGCCGATTTGATGCAGGAGGTGGAGCGTCCCCTGGCGGACAGGCCGCGGCCCCAGGCGCCACATACCCCGCTTGCGCCCCAGCCGGCGCCCCAGGTCAGGGATGTACGGCCCGCGGCGGAAAAGCGGGACCTTACCATGGGCGTGAGCCTGGAGGGCACCAGCCTGGAGGGCCCGACGCTGGAGGGTGTCAGCTTGGAAGGGAAGGCCCGGAGCGCTGAGCCGGATATGGTGAGCCCGACGGGAATGCGGATAGCCGACGGACATTCCATCAAGGGATGGTTCCGTGACGGAGGTGTGGTCCGGGGGATCGTCATGAGCGAAATCCTGAACCCGCCTGTGAGCCGGAGGAGATAACAGCCACTATCGAAAGCCGCTGAGCGTTCAGCGGCTTTTTTCTTTGTTAAGAGGTATAACCTGGCTTTTGCCGCCGGCCTTCCTCGCCGCTGAGAGATATTTCAGCGGTGTTTTTCATATATTGGCATGAAAGGTGGGCGGAAGATGGCAAAGGGGCAGGGGCAAAAGAGAACGGCGGCCTTTTTGGAGCTGCCCTACGAAGTGGTGTGCGGGCTGCCCCGGGTGACCCTGATCGGCATGGAACAGATGCTGATCGAGAACCACCGGGGCATCATCGAGCATACCGGGTACCGGGTGCGCGTCAATACCAGCATCGGGGTGATCCGGGTGGAGGGGGCATCCCTCAACGTGGAGCGGATCGGCGGGGATGATATCCGGATCACGGGGGCCGTCCACGAGCTGTATATGCCGGGCCAGCAGGAAGGAGCCGGCGGATGATACAGCGGCTGATGCGGTACCTGCTGGGATACTGCGTGATCGAGATCAGGGGCCTGATGCCGGAAAAATGCGTGAATATCATGCTCAGCCGGGGAGTCCCCATCTGGAATATCCGCCGGGTCGGCGCGTGTGTGATGCGGGCTTGTGTCGCGTTTGGGTCGATTCACCGGGCCAGGGACGCGGGAGCAGCCAGCGGCTGCGAGATCGTGGAGAAGCGAAAAAGGGGCCTCCCCTATATCGGCATGCGGATGTGGCGCAGGAAGGCCCTGATCCTGGGGTGCCTCGTCATCATCGCTGGATGTGTCCTGACCACCCAGATCGTCTGGACGGTGGAGATCGAGGGGGCGGACAGGGTAGAGGAAGCGGATATCCTCCGCGTTCTCGCTGAGAACGGCCTTACTCAGGGGGCCTGGATCCCCGATATCGACAGGAACAGGATCGAGGATAAACTGCTGCTCGCCATGCCCGATATCGCCTGGGCGGGGCTTCAGATAGACGGAGTCAACGTCACCATGAAGGTGGTGGAGGCCGTCCCGGTGCCGCCTGTGAAGGATCTATCTGTGCCCCGGGATATCATCGCGTCCCGGTCCGGTCTCATCGAGCGGATGATCGTGCTCGACGGGATGCCCCAGGTCCAGGAGGGGGACTATGTGGCCAAGGGGCAGGTACTGGTGTCCGGGACCATCGTCCATGAAAACGGTGTGACCCGCCGGGTCCACGCCATGGCAGAGGTGTGGATCCGGACGTACTATACCGATGAGTGTCTGATCCCGCCGCAAAAGAGCGGCCTCATCCCCACGGGGGAAAGCGTCAAGGTGTTTTTTCTCATCAATAAGGAAAAAGAAAAGGAAAAGAGGATCACGGGTCGGGTGCCCGTATATGCCTTAAGCTCTATTGAGGAGGAGACCATAGGCCCCGAGTTGTTCGGGTGGCGGCTTTGTATGCGGCACTACTTGGAGATGGAGCGGGAAAAGACCGATCCTGCCGAGTGGGAGAAGACCTTACGTACAGCAGAGCGGGAGACCTACAGGCGGGTCATCGCCGCCATCCCCCCCGGGGTGAAAATCATTGACAAAATGACCAGATACGATATGATTAGTGATGGCGGGGTACGGCTTTCGGTTTGGGTCCAGGTGATGGAAAATATCGCCCTGCCCGTGGATATCGGCGGGTAGGCCAGACTAGTCATAAAGGAGAAGATCTTTGTCCGAGCAGGAGACCCAGAAAATAGTCAGATTTGACAGCATGGATACCATGATTTCCGTATTCGGCCAATTCGACGAGTATATCCGCATCCTGGAGGAGGAGACCGGGGCCCAGGTGGTGGTCCGGGGCTCTGAGGCCCGCCTGAGCGGGGCGCCGGAGGCGGTGTCCCTGGCCGAGACCATCATCCAGCGCATGATCCAAATGGCGCGGACCGGAGAGCCCGTGGACAAGGGGCGTATCCGCTATATCATACAGCTTGCCAGAGACGGGCGTGACGAAGAGTTCTCGGCGTTATTGAAGGACGTCATCTGCCTCACCTACAAGGGCAAGCCCATCAAGTCCAAGACCCTGGGACAGAAACGGTACGTGGACGCCATCGGCAAAAACGACGTGGTCTTCAGCATAGGCCCCGCGGGGACGGGCAAGACCTATCTGGCCATGGCCAAGGCCGTGTCGGCCTTCAAGGACAAGCAGGTGGACCGGATCATATTGACCCGCCCGGCGGTGGAGGCGGGGGAGAAGCTCGGCTTTCTGCCGGGGGATCTGCAGAACAAGGTGGACCCGTACTTAAGACCCCTCTACGACGCCCTTCACGATCTGATGGGTCTCGACACCTATCAGAAGCTGATCGAGCGGGGCATTATCGAGGTGGCGCCTTTGGCCTATATGCGGGGCCGGACGCTGAACGACTCCTTCATCATACTGGACGAAGCCCAGAATACCACATCCGAGCAGATGAAGATGTTTTTGACCCGCCTAGGCGTGGGATCCAAGGCCGTGATCACCGGGGACATCACCCAGATCGATCTGCCCGAGGGAAAGCGCTCGGGACTCATCGAAGCCCAGCACGTGCTGAAGGGCATACCGGGCATATCCATCGTACAGCTCACCCACCGGGACGTGGTGCGGCACGAGCTGGTCATGGCCATCATCCAGGCCTATGACCGCCATGGCAAGCAGAGGAACAACCGCAGGTCGTAACACAGCAGTAAGGGGTTTGCATGAAGACGATCATCAGGAGCCGAAAAAAAGAGAAAACAAGTCGGTTTCCGTACCTGGGCATACTGGTATGGCTGGTCGTGTTCGCCATATCCATCTTTATTGTGGGCAGTCGCGGACTATCCGAGGGAAAAGAACTGTGGACGGTCCTGGTGGGACAGGGCGTGCCCTTGGCGGCGCTGTTGGCGATCCTCTGGTGGGTCGCGGCCGGTGAGAAGATATTACACGATTTTAATCAGATATTGATGCTGGGGACCGCCTTTGTGCTGACCCTCAGCTTAAGTCTCGCGGGGGAGATGGCGAGCCCGTATTTCATGCCTGTGGCGTATTTGGGGATGCTCATCGCCATGACCCAGGGACGTACCATGGCCATCGCCGCCCATACGGTGCTGGTGCTGGCCTCGGTGATGATGGGCGGCCGGGGGCTGGATATCGCCGTGACACTGTTCGCGGGAGGCATGGCGGGGATCTATCTATCCCGTACCCTGCGCCAGCGCTACGCGCTGATGCTGATCGGCGTTATCGTAGGCGCCCTGCAGGCCCTGGTGGGCTCTATGCTGTACCTCTACCAGAGCGGATGGTCCATGGTCATGGCGGGAAACGCGCTGTGGTGCCTGGCGGGAGGTGTGCTCTCCGCGGTGCTGCTGCTCGGGACACTGCCTCTCTGGGAGAATCTATTCGGTATGCTCACCCCTTATAAACTGATGGAACTGGCCGACCCCAATCAACCCCTGATCAAGCGGCTGTTGACAGAGGCGCCGGGTACCTACCACCACAGTGTGATGGTAGCCAACCTCGCCGAGAGCGCGGCGGAGGCCGTGGGGGCCGACGCTCTGCTGGCCCGGGTGGGGTCTTATTATCACGACATCGGCAAGCTCCACGACCCCGATTTGTTCAAGGAAAACCAGAGCGGGGACAATCCACACGATAGGATGATCCCTATGGAGAGCGCCCAGGCCATATTGGGCCATGTCCGGGACGGACTTTTGCTGGCCCGTCAGCACAGGCTGCCCCAGGCGATCCGCTCCTTTATCGGAGAGCACCACGGCACCACGCTGGTGAAGTATTTCTACCACAAGGCCCGGACGGCGGAGCCTGGGGTGGACGATCGGAAATACAGGTATCCGGGGCCGCTGCCCCAGACCAGGGAGTCCGCCATCGTGATGCTGGCCGACGCGGTGGAGTCCGCCGCCCGTTCCATGCGGGACCTGGGCTGGGACCGTATCCAGGAGACCATCATGCTACTGATGAACGAGCGGATGCAGGAGGGGCAATTGGACGAGTGCGCGCTGACGGTGGCCCAGGTGCGGCAGATGCAGGGTTTGTTTCTCCACGCCTTAAAGAGTCTCTATCACGAGCGGGTTGAGTACCCCCGGGAGCGCAGGGACGAGGTGGCCGAATGAACCTGGAGATCATAGACGCCTATCCGGATAAACAGGAAGAACACTGCGACGGCCTGATCAAACGGTGCGCGGAAGCGGTCTTCGCCCATTTGCATATCAAGACGGATGCCGATGTGACCGTGATGCTGGTGGACGATCAAAATATCCGGGAGATCAACAAGCAGACCCGCCGGATCGACGCCCACACCGACGTACTGTCATTTCCACAGTTGGATATAGATCCCGACGATCTGACGCGCTCACTGAAGGCCGGCGCGGGGGATACAGATCCTGAGACCGGGGCGATTCTTTTAGGGGATATCGTGATCTCTTTGGACGCGGTCAGGCGGCAGGCGGCGGATTATGGACACAGCTTTGATCGGGAGCTCGGGTATCTCACCGTCCACGGGATGCTCCACCTCCTGGGATATGACCATATGGAGGATGGGGACAAGCGAAGGATGCGTATGACGGAAGACAGCGTCATGGACGTCCTTTCGCTTTCGCGGTGACGCCGATTTTGATTGATATGGCGGGCGGCGGGGGAGACTAAATTGACAGAAATCGAGAGGATGATTGTTTGACGGAGCCAGGTTACCGTTCGGGATTTATCTCCATCGTGGGCAGGCCCAATGTGGGAAAGTCAACCCTTATGAACGCCATGATGGGCATGAAGATGGCCATCGTGACGCCCAAGGCCCAGACCACCCGCAATGTGATGCGCTGCATCCTCACCCGGGGCCAGTACCAGATGGTATTCATCGACACTCCGGGGATTCACAAGCCCAAGAACAAACTGGGTGAGCATATGCTTAACGCGGCACGGGGCACTTTTTCGGAAGTGGACGCGGTGCTTTTTTTGGTGGACGCCCAGGCAGGTATCGGCGGTGGCGACCAGTTCGTGGCCGGCATGCTTTCGGGGATCGATACCCCTGTGCTGGTGGCGGTCAATAAGATCGACACCCTTAGCGAGGAGCAGCTGCGGGACGCCATGGCGAGGGCCAGCGAGCTGGTGCCCGGCGCAAAGGTATTCGCGATCTCGGCGCTGAAGGGCACGGGACTCCCCGCCCTGGAAGACGCGTTGGCCGGGTGTCTCCCCGAGGGGCCCCAGTATTATCCCGGCGACACCGTCACCGACCAGCCCGAGCGGGTGATCGTTTCAGAGATCATCCGGGAGAAGGCGCTATTGCTACTGCGGGAAGAGATTCCCCACGGGATCGGCGTCAGTGTGGAGCGGATGGAGGAGCGGGAGGATAAGCCCCTCATTCATATCGAAGCGACGATTTATTGCGAAAAAAAATCCCATAAATCCATCGTGATCGGCAAAGGCGGCAGCATGCTTCGCCGCATCGGCACCGAGGCCAGGACCGATATACAGGCGCTGCTCGGCTGCCAGGTTTTTTTGGAATTATGGGTCAAAATCCGCCCCGACTGGCGGGACAATCCACGGGATCTACGGATGCTCGGGTACGAGTAAAAGGATGGATGGGTTTCATTGACTGACATAATCGGATGCGATCGGCAGAACCTAAGGGACACAAGGGGGAAACAGCATGTCAAAAGAACAAGCATGGCGATTATTTCAGAAAACAGGACTCATATCCGTCTACCTATACTACCGGGAGGCGAACAGCCATACCAGAAGTGAAACGACAAGGCCGGTATCCTGCGCCGGAGGCGGGATCGGATAAGATCAGGGCCATCGTCCTTCGGACCACCGATATCCGGGAGTCCGACCGGATGCTCACCCTTTTCTCCATGGAAAGGGGTAAACTGGCCGTATACGCCCGGGGCGCCCGCAAGCAAAAGAGCAAGTTTTTATCGGCGTCCCAGGTGTTCTGCCACGGGGAATACCTGTTGCACCAGCGAAACGGTCTCATGATCCTGGGTCAGGCCGATGTGATCGAGACATTCTACCCCATATCCGGGGATCTATTGCGCTACGCCCACGCGGCCTACGCCTGCGATCTGGCAGCGGAGCTCGTCAATGAGCACGAGCCCAGTCCCCAGCTTTTTTCACTGCTCTTACACGCGTTGTATCACTACGCCTATCACCGGGCCGACCCGGCTCAGGTGAGCCGCATCTTCGGGCTGAAACTGATGGATATCGCGGGGTACAGGCCAGAGCTTACCGCCTGCATCCACTGCGGTACTGATGGACAAGTCTTTCGGTTCGACCCCCTGGAGGGGGGCGTCGTCTGCCCCGGCTGCAGGGCGGATTGGGAGCGGGCCGGGGATATCGGCATGGGGACTGTCAAGGCCATGGAGTTTCTCCTGGAAAACGAATTTAAGCAGGGGTTAAATCTCCGTCTCAATCCACAGGCGGCGGAGGAGATGGACCGGATTCTCGATCAGTATATCGAGTCCCGCATCGAGAAACATCTGAAAAGCAAGGATTTTCTCGTGAAAACCCTGAAAATGGGGTAAAATTGAGGGCATATTATTGACCGGGACAGCAAAATTGTATAAGATAAGTGAGGGCCTGACTTGCCAATGGAGGAAACCGCAGGAAATACGCGGTTTTTTAGGTAAGCGAGCCGTGTTTTTTTGTAAAAACTACTGAAAATATAAGACGAGGAGGAAAGATGATGGCGCACAAGTACGTGTATCTATTCAGCGAGGGAAACGCTTCCATGAAGAATCTCTTAGGAGGCAAGGGCGCGAACCTGGCGGAGATGACCAATCTGGGACTGCCCGTCCCACAGGGGTTTACCGTATCCACGGAGGCATGCACCCGCTACTATGAGGACGGCAAGAAGATCGCCGACGATATTATGGCGCAGATCAACGACGCGTTGAAGAAGACAGAGGAGATCGTCGGAAAGAAATTCGGCAGCCTGGAGGACCCCTTCCTGGTATCCGTCCGTTCCGGCGCCCGGGTATCCATGCCCGGCATGATGGACACCATCCTCAATCTGGGATTGAACGATGTGGCCGTCAAGGGACTAGCCAATCTGACCAATAACGAGCGATTTGCCTATGACAGCTATCGCCGGTTTATCCAGATGTTTAGTGACGTCGTCATGGGCATCGAAAAATCGAAATTTGAGCGCGTCCTGGACAAGATCAAAGAAGACAAGGGCGCGGAATACGATACCGATCTCACCGCCGATGATCTGAAGGTGGTCGTGGAGAAATTCAAGGCCCTGTACAAAGAGGAGAAGGGCGAGGATTTCCCCCAGGATCCCAAGGATCAGATGATGGAGGCCATCAAGGCCGTGTTCCGTTCCTGGGACAACCCGCGGGCCATCGTGTATCGCCGCAAGAACGACATCCCCGGCGACTGGGGCACCGCCGTCAATGTCCAGGCCATGGTGTTCGGCAATATGGGCAATGACTCCGGCACAGGCGTGGCGTTTACCCGCGATCCCTCCACCGGCGAGAAGAACCTCTACGGCGAATACCTGATGAACGCCCAGGGCGAGGATGTGGTGGCCGGGATCAGAACGCCCAAACACATCGACACCCTCAATGAAACGATGCCCGAGGTATACAAGCAGTTTGTGAATATCGCCAAGACCCTGGAAGATCATTACCGCGACATGCAGGATATGGAGTTCACCATCGAGCGCGGCAAGCTCTATATGCTCCAGACCAGAAACGGCAAGCGGACCGCCAACGCGGCCCTGAAGGTAGCCGTGGATCTGGTCAGCGAAGGGATGCTCAGCAAGGAAGAGGCCGTCATGAAGGTCGAACCCAAGCAGCTTGACAGCCTTTTGCATCCCACCTTTGAGCCCAAGGCCCTCAAGGCCGCGACACCCATCGCCAAGGGTCTGCCCGCCTCTCCCGGCGCCGCCACCGGTAAGGTGTACTTCACCGCCGACGACGCAGTGGAAGCGGCCAAATCCGGCGAGAAGGTCGTCCTGGTGCGCCTGGAGACATCTCCCGAGGACATCGAGGGGATGTACGCCTCCCAGGGAATACTCACCGTGCGCGGCGGCATGACCAGCCACGCGGCCGTGGTGGCCCGCGGGATGGGCACCTGCTGTGTGGCAGGCTGCGGCGACATCAAGCTCAATGAAGCGGCCAAGACATTTACCGCCTCCGGCAATACCTACAAGGAAGGCGACTATATCTCCCTGGACGGCAGCACCGGCAACGTCTACGGCGAGGCGCTGAAGACAGAGGCGCCCAGCATGACCGGGGACTTCGCCACCCTGATGGGATGGGCCGACGAGATCCGGACCCTGAAGGTTCGGACCAACGCCGACACTCCCAAGGACGCGGCGGCCGCCGTGAAATTCGGAGCCGAGGGCATCGGTCTGTGCCGGACTGAGCACATGTTCTTTGAGGAAGACCGGATTCCCGCCATCCGCGAGATGATCGTGGCGGACAATCTCGAGCAGCGTAAAAAGGCCCTTAACAAGCTCCTGCCCATGCAGCGCTCCGACTTCAAGGGCATCTACGAGGCCATGGAGGGCCGTCCGGTGACCGTGCGTCTTCTGGACCCCCCGCTTCATGAATTCCTGCCCCACGAGGATGAGGATATCAAGGAACTGGCCAAAGACATGGGCATCTCCTTCGACGAGCTGAAGGAAACCGTGGACTCCCTGAAAGAAATGAACCCCATGCTCGGACACCGCGGACTGCGCCTGGCGGTTACCTATCCCGAGATCGCCGAGATGCAGACCCGGGCCATCATCGAGGCCGCGGCCGAGGTAAATAAAGAAAAGAACCTGAACGTAGTGCCTGAGATCATGATCCCCCTGGCGGGCGACGTGAAGGAACTGAAATACGTGAAGGACGTCATCGTCAAGACCGCCGACACGGTCCTGAAGGAAAAGGGCGTCGACATGCAGTACAAGGTCGGCACCATGATCGAGGTGCCCCGGGCGGCCCTGACCGCCGACGAGATCGCCACCGAGGCAGAGTTCTTCTCCTTCGGTACCAACGACCTCACACAGATGACCTTCGGATTCTCCCGTGACGACGCGGGCAAATTCCTGGAGGACTACTACGAAAAGAAGATCTTCGAGAGCGATCCCTTCGCCCGCGTGGACCAGAACGGCGTCGGCAAACTGATGAAGATGGCGGTGGAAGCCGGTAAAGCCACCCGCCCCGACATCAAGCTGGGGATCTGCGGCGAGCACGGCGGTGACCCGAGTTCCATCGAGTTCTGCCACCGGATCGGCCTCAACTACGTGTCCTGTTCCCCCTTCCGGGTGCCCATCGCCCGGCTGGCGGCGGCCCAGGCCAAGGTCACAAACGGCTGAGCATCATAGTAAAACAAAAGGCAGGCAGCGTACGCTGCCTGCCTTTTGTTGTATCGGATTTTTTACTCAGGTCTGTCTACGGCGAACAGCAGATGGGGCATGTCCACGCCACGGTAGTTCTTAATAAACTGTGCGACGCATTTCATCCCGTTTCGTTTGGCCACGTTCTGTGAGGGGATGTTGGTGTCCCGGATGATCGAGTACACTTTTTTTATACCAAGCTGGGTAAAGGCGTATTCCCGGCACGCGATGGCGGCTTCGCTGGCGTACCCCCGATGCCAGTGGGCCTTTTGGAGGAGATACCCGATTTCCGGGATCAGCCCGCCGCCGTACTCCTGCATGGTGATCCCGCACTGACCGATCATTTCGCCGGTTTCCTTCAATACCACAGCCAAAAGCCCCAATCCATCGGTCGCGTACCGGTACAGCTGCTTGTCCAGCCATGCCTGCGCTTCCTCGTCGCTGAAGGGGCCATCATAGGCGTACATGACCTCCGGGTCCTGAAGTATACGGCACAAGGCGTCATAGTCATCCTGAGTCATCTCCCGCATATAGAGCCTTTTCGTCTCGATCATGATTCCTTTTTCCCCCTTTTCCGGAAATATTGCCCGGACAGTATATCACGCTCTCAAAAAATTGCAAACCCCCGTGGTATTGGGAATACCCGATTCCTTGTCATTCTTCCGTGCCTTTTGTATACGGCCAGGCAGGAAAAAAGACCGATGATGTAGAAAAAGAATAATTCGGGATGGGGGAGAGTTATGACCATTCGCCAACAGTACGAAGAGCGGGAGCGTATGTTCCTGGTCCCTGAGGCCAGCTTAAGCGCCCGGAGCAGGGGGCGGGAGTATCCTATTGACGATGACGATATCCGCACGGTATTTCAGCGGGATCGTGATCGTATCCTGCACTGCAAATCCTTCCGGCGCTTAAAGCACAAGACCCAGGTATTTATCTCTCCCGAGGGAGATCACTACCGGACGCGGCTGACCCATACCCTGGAGGTATCCCAGATCGCCCGGACGATCGCCCGGGCCCTGCGGCTCAATGAAGACCTCACCGAGGCCATCGCCCTGGGGCATGACTTGGGACATACCCCCTTCGGGCATACGGGGGAGCGGCTGCTAAACACCCTCTCGGAAAAGGGGTTTCGGCACAATCAGCATAGCCTGCGGGTGGTGGAAAAGCTGGAGGGCGGTACGGGGCTCAATCTCACCTGGGAGGTCCGGGACGGGATCGCGAACCATACCAAGAGCGGGAAGCCCCATACCCTGGAGGGCCAGATCGTCAATCTCTCCGATCGGATCGCCTATATCAACCACGATATCGACGACGCGCTCCGTGCCAGGATCATCACCAAGGCCGATTTGCCCGCCGCCTGTATCCAGCGGCTGGGGGAGGGCCAGAGCGCCCGGATCAATGTGATGATCAGGGATGTGATCGCCGCCAGCCGGGATTTGACCGCGATCCGGATGAGCCCGATGATCGCCGAGGCCACCGAGACTCTCCGGAACTTCATGTTCGCCCGGGTCTATGTGGACAGCCAGGCCAAGAGCGAAGAGAAAAAGGCCATGCATCTGCTCCGGGAGCTCTTCGCGTATTTCATGGCGCACCCGGAAGAGCTGCCCCCGGAGAACCGGGAGAATATCGGCGAGTACGGTGAGGAGCAGGTGGTCTGCGACTATATCGCAGGGATGACGGACCGTTACGCCATGAAGGTGTATGAGCGGCTCTTTATCCCCAGCGCGTGGCAGTTGTAAGTACCAAATACTTTTTTCAGCCTAATCGCTTGAAATTGATTATAATTGCAGGAAAACAACGAATTTTGGCGAATAGTAGGCAGGAGCGGGGACGTGAAACGAGCATGCCTGGATTGCTTCCGGAAGAATGGATTGATCAGGTACGGCAAGCCAATGACATCGTGGATGTGATATCCGAGTATATCCGGTTGAAGCCAAGTGGACGCGGGTTCTTTGGGCTTTGTCCGTTTCATGGGGAGAAGACCCCGTCTTTTCATGTGGAGCCCGACCGTCAGATATACCACTGCTTCGGGTGCGGCGAGGGGGGCAATGTGTTCTCCTTTGTGATGGCCATGGAGCGGATGGATTTCGTGGAGGCGGCCAAGCACCTGGCAACGCGCAGCGGGATACCGGTGCCGGAGCAGCAGGTGGACCGGGAAAAGGCCAAGGTCATCAGGGACGAGCAGGAGCGCCTGTTCGCCATGAACCGGGACGCAGCCCATTACTTCCACCAGCGGCTCAACGAGCCTGTCGGTGAAAAAGCCAAAGGGTATTTGTCGGGGCGGGGCTTGGATGAAAAGACCGTAAAGGCCTTCGGTCTGGGGTACGCCCCCGACGGCTGGGACAATATCAAGCAGTTTCTGTTGAGCAGGGGGTATGCTCAGGGAGATCTCATCAAGGCGGGTCTGCTGGTCAAAAAAGAGCGGCGATCCTACGATCGTTTTCGTGACCGGGTGATATTTCCCATCATCGATGGGAAGGGACGGGTAACGGGTTTCGGGGGGCGCACCATGGGGGATGATCAGGTCAAGTACCTGAATTCTTCGGAAAGCCCTATTTTCAATAAAAGCAGGACCCTGTACGGCATGCATATTGTCACCAAGCGCAGGCCGTTACGCCACGTGATCATCGTGGAAGGGTACATGGATGTCATTGCCCTGCACCAGTTTGGCTTTAGTAACGCGGTGGCCAGTCTGGGGACATCCTTGACGCAGGAGCAGGCGAGATTGATCCGGCGTCTGGCCCCCGAGGCCTATATCGCCTATGACGGGGACGCGGCGGGGCAGAGCGCGGCGCTGCGGGGATTGGACATACTGCGGGACGCGGGGGTAGCGGTACGGGTCATGCGGTTCCCCGAGGGACTGGACCCCGACGAGACGCTTAGAAAATACGGACAAACGTATTTCAAGAAACTGCAGGCCGCCGCCGTCACGCTGGTGGACTACAAACTGGATCAGATCGGACAGGCGGTGGATATCCACACTCCGGAAGGCAGGGTGGAATTCGCCACAAAAGCCGCAGAGATACTGGTCACCGTGGACAATGTGCTGGAGCGGGATGTCCACATACAGCGGGTCAGCGAACAGACGGGATTCCAGCCGGGCCTTTTATACCAGCAGTTGTCCCTGATGGAGAAGGAAAAGCATCCCACAACCGGAAAGTATAGGAACGGACCCAAAAGGCATACTAATGAACATAAGCAGGAAACTGCGCTCATGCCGGCCTCCCGGCGGGCGGAACGGCATCTCATACAGCTCATGGTCCGTGACGAAAATATGGCCCGGAAGTGGATAAAAGATGTAAACCCGGAAAACATGGAGGATGAGACCGCCCGGTACGTGGCCGGGATCATAGGCGAACTGGCGGAGGAAGAGCGGCCGATCAGCGACGCCTCGGTGATGAACCGGATGGAGGATCCCCGCCTGCAGCAGGATTTTTCCCGGCTGATGGTGGAGGAGATCGGCAATATTGACGGCGCACGATACGCTTCCGACTGCGTGGGCCAGATACACCGGAGAGGGCTGCTGCTTAAGATGGAGCGGCTGAAGGAAAAGATCGCCAGGCTGGAGGCCGAAGAAACGCCCGACGCCAAAGAATATACAGAAAGTATGAGGATGCTGAGTGAAATCAGCCAGGAGTTGCGCAGGTGAGCGAAAGGCGGGTTGTATACATGAAATCATCTGATCAAGCCAAGAAAGGCAAAATCAGAGAACTACTGGAAAAGGGTAAGCAGAAGGGCGTACTGTCCTACAAGGAGATCGTGGACGCCCTGGAGGAGCTGGAGCTCACGACCCGTCAGGTAGAGAAAATATACGAGGAGATCGAGGCCCTGGAGATCGATGTGATCGACGAGTCGGTGGAGGAAGAGGAGAAGGAAGAGAAATCCTCGGCGACCATCGACGTGCCAGACGGGGTGGGCGTGGACGATCCCGTCCGCATGTACCTGAAAGAAATCGGCAAGGTGGACCTATTGACCGCCGAGGAAGAGATCGAACTCGCCAAGGGCATGGAGGCAGGGGACGAGCTATCCAAGCGGCGTCTGGCGGAGGCCAATCTGCGCCTGGTGGTCAGTATCGCCAAGCGGTACGTTGGCCGGGGCATGCTCTTTCTGGACCTCATCCAGGAGGGGAACCTGGGGCTCATCAAGGCCGTGGAGAAATTCGACTACCGCAAGGGATACAAGTTCAGCACCTACGCCACCTGGTGGATCCGCCAGGCCATCACCCGCGCCATCGCGGACCAGGCCCGCACCATCCGGATCCCCGTCCATATGGTGGAGACCATCAATAAGCTCATGCGGGTCTCCCGTCAGTTATTGCAGGAGCTGGGCCGCGACCCGACACCCGAGGAGATCGCCGAGGAGATGGGCATCTCGGTGGACAAGGTTCGAAGCATCATGAAGATCGCCCAGGAGCCCGTGTCACTGGAGACCCCCATTGGGGAAGAGGAAGACAGCCACCTGGGGGATTTCATACCCGACGACGACGCCCCGGCGCCGGCGGACGCGGCGGCATTCGCCCTTCTGAAGGAACAGCTCATCGACGTGCTGGATACCCTGACACCCAGGGAAGAGAAGGTATTGCGGCTGCGGTTCGGGCTGGATGACGGCAGGGCGCGTACCCTGGAGGAAGTGGGTCGGGAGTTTGACGTGACCAGGGAACGCATCCGCCAGATCGAGGCCAAGGCATTGCGCAAATTAAGACATCCGAGCAGGAGCAAGAAGCTCAAGGATTTCCTCGAATAATCAGGCTGCGATAAATCCAGCTACCGCAAAATCCTATACGATTTTGCTTGCTTCGTTGGCATCGCTTGAAACGTCGGTTACGTGTGTTTATATGCGCTCCCTTGTTTCGGCGCTTGCCGCCTTGCCTTGCAGGATTTCTCGCTGCCCTGATCTCTGACCTATGATACTGTAGCCGAAAGTGATATCTCTTTCGGTTTTTTAATAGGCAAGGGGGCTACATTGTACGGGGCGCGGATCGAGACCATCCTATCATTGATACCAGACTGTGATACCGTGGCCGACATCGGCGCCGACCACGGCCAGATGGCCCTGGCCGTACTGCGTCGGGGTATCGCCGGTAGGGTCATTGCCACCGATATCAGCGCCGCGTCCCTTGCCAAAGCCCGGGCGCTTTCCGACGCGGATGGCGTCATCAATATGGAGACCCGTCTGGGGGACGGCCTTAGGCCCTTATCGGCAGGGGAAGCGGACACGGCGGTGCTGGCGGGGATGGGCGGGCGGCTCATCGCCCGGATCCTGGGGGATCAGGACGGCACAGCCCGGAGCCTGTACCATCTGGTCCTCCAGCCCATGCACAGCGTCCGGGACCTGCGCCGGTGGCTCTACGAGAGCGACTACCGGATCCTGTCCGAGCGGCTGGCACGGGAGGGAGACCGGTTTTACCATGTGATGAAGGTGGTCAACGGCCGTGACGAACTGATCCTGCCCCTGCATATGGAGATCGGCCGGAAACTGATCGAGGAGCGGGACATACTGCTGCCATCCTATCTGCGCCATCTGATACGCGGGATCCGACTTCGGATGGCCGAGATCGGCAGCGTGGATACCCCGAGAGCCCGGGCAGCCCTGGAGCGGTGCCGGGTGCTTGAAAATCTATACCTGGAGGTGCTTCGTGAGACCGACAGTTGGTAGTATCATCGATATCATGAACAAAATCGCCCCGGAGAGCTGGGCGGATAGCTGGGACAACGCGGGCTTGCAGTTGGGCGAAGGGTCCGCCCCGGTGGATCGAGTGTTGATCGCCCTGGAGATATCTGCGCCCGTCATCGAGGAGGCCGTCGATAAAAAGGCCGGACTGATCATCACCCATCACCCCCTGTACCTCACGCCCCCGGCTCATATCAGTGATAGTACCGGTATGGGCAGGCTGATGATGAAGATGATCAGAGGCGGTATCGCCCACTACGCCGCCCACACCAATTTGGACAAGTCCTCCCACGGCCCCGACGCGGCCCTGTGTGATATCCTCGGGCTTACCGATGTCACGCCCCTTTCTCCTGAGATCGGGGAGGGGCATTACCAGTTGGTCACATTCTGTCCGCAGGCGGATGCGCAGAAGGTCCGGGGCGCCCTATTCGCCGCCGGATGCGGTCATATCGGGGCCTACGGCGATTGCAGTTTTTCCGGTGTCGGGACGGGGACGTTTCTGCCGGGCGAAGGGACCACCCCCCATATAGGACAGCAAGGATTACTCTCGGAGGTAGCGGAAGTTCGTCTGGAGGTCGTCGTATCCCGGCGAAACGCCGGAAATGCCGTTTCATCCCTGCGGGCCGCCCATCCCTACGAGGAACCCGTTATCGACCTGTATCCCATAGGCATTCCGGTCCCCGATACAGGCACCGGACGCATCGGGTTTCTGCCAAAACCGCTGCGCCTCGGATCGCTTGCCGCCGTTATCAAGGAGCGGCTCGGCGCCCCCGCCGTGACGGTATCCGGTGAAGAAGATAAAGTTGTCAAGAAACTGGCTCTCTGCGCGGGAGCGGGTGCGGATTTCATCCGGCAAGCCATGGCCGGCGGAGCAGACGCCTTTCTCACCGGGGAGATCAAGCACCACGAAATGCTCGATATCAGCCACGAGCGTTTCCCGGTGATCGCGGCGGGTCATTTTCACACCGAGGCCCCGTTTATGGAGCGCCTGGCCAAGAGGCTTAGGAAGGATCTGGAAGAGGCGGGATACGGAGCGGCAGTGGCGGTATCGGAGAGAATGCGGGCCGCGTATCGGGTGGTATAGACGGCAATCGTTGCCGGTTGTCACAGGGGTGGAAATATGGTATAGTAATTATCTGACTGGAAAGGAGCTGAAACCATGGGTCAACTGGACACGCTATGGGTGTATCAGCAATACGATAAAGAAATCGACAAGCGGGAGAGTGCGTTCAAGCATTCCGAAAACCTGCAGAACGCGCTGAAGCTGCAGAAATACCTAAAGACCATGCAGGACAAACTCCATGCCCTGGACAATAAGGCCCAGAAGGAACAGGAGCGGTTTGAGCGGGTGGGGAAGGAACTATCCGAGGTCACCGAGGCCCTGGATGAGGGAAAGTCCGTCTTGAAAAACGGGCAGGAGCTGACGCTTAACGAGCTCTCCGGCATGAAGAAGGAATGCGCCCAGATGAAGTCCCGGATGAAAAAGGGCCGGGATACCATCCGGAGGAGCATGGAGCAGACCGACGCGATCTTGAAGCAATTGAAGGAGATCCGCGACGGGATGAAGAAGGCCAAGGATGAGTACGACGAGCTGAGAGCCGTGGTGGAGGAAGAGCAGGCCGCCTGCAACGAGGATATCAAGAAGATCAAGGCGGAACAGAAATCAAAGACCAAGGGCATCAGCAAGGAGCTGATGAAGAAATACAATAATATCCGGATCACGCACCCCGACGCCATCGCGCTGGTGTCGGAGGACCGCTGCGGCGGGTGCAATATGACGTTAGCCGCGCTGGTCATCCAGCGGGTGAAGGATCAGGCGGATGCGATCGAGTGCGAGAACTGCGGCCGTATCCTATATGTGAACGCGGAATAATAAAATTGTGAGCGAGTCAGGTGATCGCAGCCAGGACGCAGGTCCTGGGTGAGGAAAGTCCGAGCTCCATAGGGCAGGGTGCCGGGTAACACCCGGTGGAGGCGACTCCAAGGATAGTGCAACAGAGAGATACCGCCCGGGGCAACCCGGGCAAGGGTGGAAAGGTGAGGTAAGAGCTCACCAGCATCCGGGCGACCGGATTGGCTATGTAAACCCCATCTGGAGCAAGACGAATAGAGGGCGACAAGTGGCGGCCCGTCACGCCCCGGGTAAAAGTCGCATGAGCCATGCGGCAACGTATGGCCTAGATAGATGATCACCCGCGACAGAACTCGGCTTATCGACTCGTCTCACAATGTATGTTCTTTAACGGTACTGTTTCGGCAGTGCCGTTTTTTTATAGTTGGAGAGGAGGCGGGTGCGGCCCGATGGGGGCATCGGGCCGCACCTTTCACACCGGAAATTGCCGGAGGAAGAGATACCGGATTGAGGGCGCCATGCATGATGGCAAAAATAGAGCCGGGCACTCTGCCCGGCTCCTTTACTGTCAGACGCTTTTTATGCGGTCCGGCTGATCCGCTTGAATCGCCACAGCGCGATCAGCGCCCCGACGAGGCCGATGCCCAGGATGACGCCGTTGGCGGCGGCGGGGAAGGGGCCGGCCCCAAAGGCCCACGAGGACAATGAGAGCATCGCGTGGGAGGCGGGAAATATCTTTCCCGCCCACTGCAGGACGTCGGGAAGCATCGCGGCAGGGAACATGATCCCGCTCAAGAGCAGGGAGGGGAGAAACACCGCCTGGGAGAGGATGGTGGTCGAGGACTGGGTTTTCGCCAATACGCCGATCAGATTTCCCAGGGCGATGCTTGAAAGCACCAGCAGGAGCATCGTGACACAGTACGCTCCGATATGGCCGGGGACCCCCGCGCCGAACAGCAGGGGAGCACTCAGCGCGATGATGACGGCGATGACGATCAGATTGACGCAGGCGCTCAATGACTTGGCCAGCAGGACCGCCCAGCCCGGCACGCCGTTCACCCGGTAGGCCCTGAGCGTACCCGACTCCCGCATCTCGACCAGGGCGGGGGGGAGCCCCAGCACCGCTCCCATGGTGATCCCGAATATACTCATGGCGGTCCCCAGGGTCTCTTTGGCGTCGGGCAGGATGGAGGAGAAAACCGCCCCCATCACGACGTAGAATACCAGGGGGATGATGTAGTATACGAGCAGGGTGCCCCTGTTGCGGAAATCAAGCTTAAGCTGGATTCCCAGATGGTTTATAAACGCTTTCATATGGCTTTTTCCTCCGTTCCCACGATCTCCAGAAACCGTTCCTCCAGCGACGGCCGCTCGACCCGCAGGTCGATGACTTTATCGCCGCAGTCCTCGATGGTTTTCAGCAGAGCGGGGACGGCCCTGCTCACCTGAGCGCTGGCCCATACGCCGTATCCCTCCCGCTCGGCGATAAACCGGGCGTGGGGGGTATCCTGTCCCGGCAGCAGACTGTTTTTCTCGGTGTGGATGGTGATTTTGGTCTCCTGGCTCCCCGCCGCGGTGACCTGGGCGGGGGTCCCCAGGGTGATGAGGCGCCCCCGGATGATGATGGCGATCCTGTCGCAGAGCATCTCCGCCTCCGCCATGTCGTGGGTTGCCAGCAGAAATGTCATACCGGATTCCTTCAGCTCTCGGATCGCGCCGTGGAGCTGCGCGCGGCCCTCCACATCGAGCCCCGCCGTGGGCTCGTCCAGCACCACCACCGCCGGGTCCGCCGCCAGGGCCAGCGCCAGGTGGAGCCGCCGTTTCTGCCCGGTGGACATCTGGGCGTAGGTCTTTTTGCTCATCTCACCCATGCCGAAGCGGTCCAGCAGATCCCGGCGAACGGGGACGCCGTGCCAGCCGCAGACCAGCGCCATCGCTTCCTCGGGCCGGATATCCCCCGGCAGGGCCGATGCCTGGAGCTGCACCCCCAGTGATCTGCGTACCGCCTTCTCGTCCCGGCGGACATCGACACCGGCCACCGTGATGACGCCCCCGTCAAATGCCCGCATTCCTTCGATGCATTCCAGTGTCGTGGTCTTCCCCGCGCCATTGGGGCCCAATAGCCCGAATACCTCGCCGGTACGCACCGCGAAACTGACGTGGTCCACCGCCGTCAGATCCCCGTACCGCTTGGTGAGGTCCCTGACCTCTACGATCTCATGCATGTTCTTCCATCCCTTCCGGCATTACGCCGATATCTTTTAGGTATTTTTCAAACGCCTTGCTTAAAAAGTCCCTGGACGCGTCCTTGAAGTCCCCGGCCTGGTCCGGCCAATTGTCCACATCGTTGCCCACATTGATCAATGCCTGAAGCATCCCGGGATCGCTCTTGGTCATCTTCTGGACCTGCTCCCACCATCGGGCCGCCAGGGCCTGCCCCTCAGCTCCAAGGGGATCGGCGCCCTTTCTGTAGAGGGTCATCATGTCGGTGAAGATCTCCTGCCACTGGTCCGCCAGATTTTCCGTATCCTCATCCCCGTCAAACCACTGCAGGAGCGTCTTCATCTCCTCCTGCCCGAAATACCGGAGGATGAACGAATAGGGGTGGTCGAGCTTCATCATCTCGATGATGGCCACGAGCTTCTCAGTGCCCAGATCGCCGTTCTTATCGATCTCGCTGATGGTCCGATCGAGGAGATCCACGCTTTCGGCTAGCTCAGCGATCTGCCCCTTCAGTGCGTCCCGCTGGCGGGCAAAGAGCATGCTGATCTGCGCGGGAGAGTCCGCGTGAAGCAGCCGGTCCCGGATCTCCTGAAGTGAAAAACCGAATGACTTGAGAAACAGGATCTGCTGGAGCAGGAATATATCCTCCCTGTCATAGAGCCGCCTGCCGCCTTCGGTGTAGTGGCTGGGGGAGAGCAGTCCTTCCTTGTCGTAGTACTGCAGTGTCCTGACGGTCACGCCGCACCTGCGGGCGAGTTCCCCCACCGTGAACAGCTTTTCATTTCCGGTTTCCATGCCGATCCCTCCCAATAAATGTATTGTACTACGTGACGTAACGTCACAATCAATAGTTTCCTTAAACTTTTTTGAATTTATTTTTCGCTGCTTGAGCTGGTAAAAAAACGGTAATCAGATGCTTGACTTTGAGTGCGCTCAAAGTGTTATAGTTATACACATGAAAGCACATGATGATAAATTTACCATACGCGAGGCGGCCCAAACCCTGGGAATGAGCGATCACACCCTGCGGTATTACGAGCGCATCGGCCTCATCCACCCCATCGAGCGCGGGGAAAACAAGCACCGCCGGTATTCCCGTGACGATATCGGGTGGATCGGGTTTTTATCCAAACTTCGCTCCACCGGGATGCCGATCCGGGAAATGCTCGCCTATACCGAACTGACCCGCCAGGGGGATGACACGTTGCCCGAACGGCTGGAAATCCTCAGAAACCACCGGGAACGGGTCGCGAAACGCCTGGCCGAATACCAGGAGCATATGGAGCTCATCGATTACAAGATCGATTTTTATCAGGGTGTGTACCGGGAAAAGCGAAAGGACGGGGCGTAGGCTCCCATCCTTTTCGCGTGCCATATAGATCATTCACACAGGAGGATTGCCATGCAGTATAGGAAATTCGGAAAACTGGACTTCGAGGTCTCCGCCCTGGGTTTCGGCGCCATGCGCCTGCCGCAAAAGGACGGCGGGATCGATGAGGCGCTGGCGGCAAAGATGCTTCACTACGCCATCGACCACGGCGTGAACTATGTGGATACCGCCTATCCCTATCACGACGGACAGAGCGAGGTCTTTTTGGGGAAAGCCCTTGGGGGCGGCTACCGGGAGAAGGTCAAGCTGGCGACCAAGATGCCGAGCTGGCTGATACAGAGCGCCGCGGATTTTGACAAGTACCTGAACGAGCAGTTAGAGCGTCTAAAACAAGACAGCGTGGATATCTACCTGCTGCATTCGCTCAATCATGACAATTGGCCCAAACTCCGTGATCTGGGGGTGCTTGAGTGGGCGGAAAAGGCGAAGGCGGAGGGACGGTTTCAGTACCTGGGATTTTCCTTTCATGACGACGGGGACGCCTTCGCGCCGATCATAGACGCCTATGACTGGGATCTATGCCAGATCCAGTACAATTTCATCGATGTGGAAAACCAGGCGGGGAAGAAGGGACTTTCCTACGCGGCGTCCAAGGGAATCGCCGTGATGGTCATGGAGCCCCTGCTGGGCGGCAAGCTGGCGGACCCGCCGGAGCCGATCCAGACGATCTGGGACAGCGCCGATCAGAAACGCTCGCCCATCGACTGGGCCCTGCGCTGGGTCTGGAACCAGCCGGAGGCCGGCGGTATCCTGAGCGGCATGAGCACCATGGCGCAGGTGGAGGAAAACGTGGCCCTGGCTTCGGCGGCGGAGTATGACGAGCTGACCGGTGCCGAAATGGCGTTGTACGATCGGGTCAAGACCAAGTACGATGAGCTCACGGCCATCCCCTGCACGTCCTGCGGGTACTGCATGCCCTGTCCCCAGCATGTCGACATCCCCGGCAACTTCGGGATCTACAACGCCGGGATCGCCTTCGACAAACACGGGGACGCCCGCGGCAAATACGCCTGGTGGAAATTCGCCCACGAGGTGCAGCACATCATGGACCATGACGTACGGGCCGAAAACTGCATCCAGTGCGGCGAATGTGAATCGAAATGCCCCCAGGGGATCGAGATTATCAAGTGGCTCTCACAGGTCCACGAGTCCCTGGGCGAGGGCAAGCCGCTGGTGACCAGCCTCTAAAAGACGTCCGACGGTCAGGATCGCGTTTTTGCGCGATCCTTTCTCTGTATAATGGTATAATAGGTCCATACACTAAAAAGCTTAATCATCTTTTTGACATAGAGGAGGGCACGCGATGAAGCGCAGCAGGGAACAGGAGATCGAATGGGTCAAACAGATCGTGGGGGGTGAGGAAAACCACGACGTGGAGTTCAAGGAGTCGGTCTACGGGCTGGAGGCCAGCGATATCGTGGCGTTCGCCAACGCCGAGGGCGGCACCATTTTCCTGGGTGTGCGGGAGCAGAGCGACGAATCCGGACACCAGCGGGGATACGTCATCGGCTGCGCCGTGGGTGACAAGGAAAAGCTGAAGATCATCAACAAGGCCCAGAGCTGCATCCCGCCCATCGACGTAAGCATCTTTGAGGAGACGGTCTACGGCAAATCCGTTTATCGCATCCATATCCCCGCGGGGGAGGACAAGCCCTACTGCACCGGCGGCGGCACCTACAAGATCCGGGGTGACGCCCGGACCAATCCACTGACGCCGTCCCGTCTTCTGGATCTTTTCCTGGAGAAGGAAGGGGACCGGTTCATCACGCGGTTCAAAGAGGCCACTCAGGAGCTCACCAAAAGGCTCGACGGGCTGAACCGGCAGACCAAGGAGCTGGACCACGACATGGACCAGATCACCGCCAAGATGGCCCAGATCGTCGAGAATGAACGAAACCGTTACCAGCCGTGACGGTACGGTTTTTCGACGCAAAACATACCGTGATACGTGAAAAGACAAAACGGATCTATACGTCCGGTAAGCGGAAGGATGCCCTCGCTTCCATATGGTACGTTTGTCCGAAAAACTGCCAAATCGTTTCCACAACATGCTTTCTTAGTTTTTTTGAGAAGGGGGGAAACTAGACAATGACCGTGGACGGAAAACACGGCATATAATGAAGAAGAGCTCCGGCGCGGCGTTGGCGGCACTGAGGAGGAGAATATGAATGTCGGGATTTACCGTCGGCATCAATGAGAATACAAAACTGGGGAGCAGGCTGGTCCAGACCATCGGCCGGGATCTGATGCGGGCCAGCGGTCCCTACGCCATACGGTGCGAAAAGATGGGGGATATCCTTTTTTTTAATTGCCGGGCGGCGGGGGTGAATCCCAGCGACGCGGACCTCCACGAGCAGACCCTGAAGGAAGCGGTGGCGGCCCATATCGCCGATATCATCTGCCGGACCCTGACCCCCGAGCTGGTGCGGACCATCATATCCAAGGAATGCCAGTACATGAAGGGCGACGACCGTAGGCGGGTGGATGAGCACGCGGACCGTATCCTCGCGGATCAGCCCGAGGGATTCACTGGGCAGCAGTATTGGCAGGCCTGGCGGCAGGCCATCCGGCGGCGGATACTGGCCCACCTGGAGAGTGAGGACCAGCTCAACGTAGACGGGTTTATCCAGTTCAGATTAAAGGACTATATGCGGGAGCTTAGGCGGATCGCGTTCAAGGCCATCGACGATTTCTTATTGGAAAAGGAATACACCGATTTTATCAACCTTTTGCGGTACTTCGTGGAGGTGCAGACCCCCAAGATCGAGGAGGTCCATATCCACGCCGTGTCCGAGCAGGGGTATCTATTGACCGACGGGGAACTGCTGCCCATCCAGGACTCCCAGCTCGTCGAGATGACCAAGGAGATGGCGGGCCTGGGGATGAACAACGAGGACCTGTTGATCAGCGCGCTATTGACACTGGCCCCCCGGAAGATCATCATTCACGGCAGGGACACCATCAAGAGCCCCGAGCTCACCGAGACCATCTGTCAGGTCTTTGAGGGCCGGGTGAAGATCGAGGACCCCGACGCCCCCACGCTTCATTGATACTTTGTGATACCATTGTAGATAGAAAGGATAGGGACATGCTCTGGCGGATATTGTTTTCGGCTTTGATAGGGGCTTTGATCGGCTATGTCACCAATGACATCGCCATTCGGTTGTTGTTTCGACCCTTAAGGCCCCGCAGGGTGCTGGGGATGACGCTGCAGGGGCTGATCCCACGCAGGCAGCACGAGATCGCCGCGAGTCTGGGGCAGATCATGGCCGAGCACATATTGGATGGACAGGCCCTGGCTGGCAAACTGATGGACCCGGATACCATGGGAGAGGTCGAGTCGGTACTGGAGCGGACGGTGTGCAAAAAGGTAGCGGAGCGGCTGTCCCAATGGATTCCCGGACGCGTCCGGGACGCGGTGGCCCGGCGGGTGGCGCGGGCGGCCGTCCGGGAGGCCAGGACGGCGATAACGGAGATGGCTCCGTCCACTTTGGGGTGGATCACCAATCGGCTGGATGTGGAGCGGATGGTGGAGCAAAGCGTCAACGAGCTCTCCGCCCAAAAGCTCGAAGAGGTGCTTTTGACCCTGGCCCGGAAAGAGGTGGCCGCCATCAAGGTCCTGGGGGGCGTGATCGGGCTCATGATCGGGCTCGTCCAGAGCGTGGTATCGATCTATTTGTTTTAACGGATGGTTGGCAAAAAGCGGGGCTGTTACAGCCCCGCCGTTTTCTTCCGCTCCATATCTTCGTTGAGAAACGCCGTTAGGTCCCGGGCGAACTCTTTCCCCTTGGCGGGGTGCCCCATCCCTTCGTACAGGACCAGTCTTGCCCCGGGGATGCCCGCGGCGGTATCCCGGAATAATTGCGGCGAATAAAATGGGTCCTTGTCTCCCGCGATCACCAGGGTGGGGGGCTTGATCTCAGACAGCCGCTCCCGGAAATCGTGCCGATCCTCCGCCTCGATGGTCACCGCCAGATCGGTAGGGTCTTTAGGTATGCCCATCATCGGCCCCGCGAAGAGCGACATAAACCAGTAAAGGGGTTTGAGCACCGACTTCTTGAAGCCCTTTTCGGGGAGCGATACCCCCATCAGCGCGGCGAAGGCAGCCGTCCATTTGCGCCGGCGCGCCATCACGGCCACCCGCATCTGCCCTTTCTTTGCGGCGTCGTTGAGGGTATAGGCGCTGCTATGGATCACCAGCCTGCGCACAAGCTCGGGATGGTCTGCAGCGAAGTGCTGGACGATGGAGCCGCCCGTGGACACGCCAAGTATATCCACCGGACCGCCGAACTCTTCCCGGATCATACGGGCGTAGTCATCCGCGATATCCTTCATCGTGTACCCCTCGGGCATACCCGGTTTTCTGCCTACGACGTAGACCGTATAGCCGTTCAGCAGGGGGCCGTACATCGATGTGAATTGATTGGCCATAAATTTCGCCATGGGCTTATTCTCAAACACCAGCCCCTGAAATATGACCAGGGTGCGCGGGCCGCCGGCGAACTTATCGTAGGGCATCCCGCACGAAAAATACCCCTGGGAATGTGATAGTTTAGCCATTCTGCCTCCTCCGGGCATCGAATGCCCGCCCCGAAATATTGACCAGTATCAATAGGATCACCGATGCGAAAAAACTGTTGGTAAACAGATCCGGGTTATTGAAGTCGATGAGATAGACCAGGGCGAAGGAGCCGATCACCAGGAATACCCCGACCAGCACGGCGGCGCCGAAGAGCCAGGGCCATAGGGCGCTGAAAAAAGAGGATTTGGGTCCGCGTCTCTTGGTGGGATGAATCGCCAGCCCTGCGGCGCCGGCCAGTATCCCGATCACCGGAGGACCGATCCCGCCGCCCATAAGCAGCATGAAGATGGATAAAATGATGAGGACCCAGCCGCCGTTTTTGCGTCCGACGAACGCGGCTGACCAGAGTATGACGGCCAGGGACGCGGCGATGGTGACGATTCCGGCCCACAGGACCGTCGGCAGGATGGTGATGCCCGGCTCGCCCCCCATATTGGAAGCGATGGGCCCCTGGGTCCATGAATTGATCCAGAGCCCTTTTGTGGCGATATTGCCCTGGAGGACCTCGCCGATCCCATGGACCAGACCTCCCAGGCCCGAGAGTATGCCGAATACGATTGCGGTCGCCCTGGCGGCGAATGGTTTGATTCCTGTACGATTGGTTTTCATTACACACATCTCCCTTTATGAAATCTCGCGTATTGAAGTTCAGTCGGGCAAAAGGTGTAATCTGTTGAAGACGTGATATACCGATACGTATAATTCTACCATCGGGTGTATTGCGCATCAAGAAACGTTTTTATTATATCGGGAAGAAATACAGCATGATAGGCCAGGCTCTGGATTGCTTTGTTGGAAGGTATTCGACTGGTTTTGTGAAACCTGCGCACACTATGCCTTGACAGTCAATAGACGAAAGGAATATACTCTAGGCAACCGATGGACCGCGGGACACGATCCGGGCAAGTACCTCACCGCTAGAGAATCAGGGCCGCAGGCTGAGAGCCCTGTGATGAGAAAACCTTTGGATTACCACCCGTGGATACCGGCGCAGGGCCGCGATACAGGCCAGCCTAAAGAGGATGGGCATAGCCCATCAATGAGGGTGGAACCGCGAGAGATGCCTCTCGTCCCTTTTACGGGACGGGAGATTTTTGTTTTTGGAGATAGACGAAAGGAGTCTTTTATGATGGAGATCGTACTCAAGGACGGGAGCAAGATGCAGTTTGACGGTCCGGTGACGGTGGGTGACATCGCCCAGGCCATCAGCCCCGGGCTTGCCCGCGTGGCGGTGGGCGCCCTGGTGGACGGGGACGTGAAGGGGATACAAGATACCGTGACCGGGGGCCAGGTGCAGATACTGACATTCGATGATCCGGCGGGGAAGAAGATATTCTGGCACACCGCTTCCCATATACTGGCCCAGGCGGTGAAGCGGCTCTTTCCCCAGGCCAAGCTGGCCATCGGACCCGCCATCGACACGGGGTTTTACTATGACTTCGATATAGAGCCCGCCTTCACCCAGGAGGACCTCACCAAGATCGAGGAGGAGATGGCCAAGATCGTGAAGGAAGGGTACCCGTTGGAACGGTATACCCTCCCCAAGGACGAGGCGCTGAAAGCGGAAGAAGGGGAACCCTACAAGGTTGAATTGATCCAGGAGCTGCCCGAGGGGGAGATAATCAGCTTTTACAAGCAGGGGGAATTTACAGACCTTTGCGCGGGGCCCCACCTGAGCAGCGTAAAGGGCGTCAAGGCGTTTAAACTCATCAATCTCGCCGGAGCCTACTGGCGGGGAGACGAGAAGAACAAGATGCTGACCCGGATCTACGGGGTGGCGTTCCCCAAGAAATCCATGCTGGAGGAGCACCTCAAAAAGTTGGAAGAGGCCCGGGAGCGTGACCACAACAGGCTGGGGCGGGAGCTCGGCCTATTCACCACGGTGGACGTGATCGGACAGGGACTGCCCCTATTGACCCCCAAGGGGGCCAAGATCATCCAGGTCATGCAGCGGTTCGTGGAGGACACGGAGGAGGAGTGGGGCTACCAGCTCACCAAGACCCCTGTCATGGCCAAGAGCGACCTCTACAAGATATCCGGCCACTGGGACCACTACCGGGACGGGATGTTCATCATGGGAGAGGAAGGAAAGGACGAGGAAGTGATGGCCTTGCGGCCCATGACCTGCCCCTTCCAGTTCATGATCTACAAGAGTGAGCAGCACAGCTACCGGGAGCTGCCGGTGCGATACAGCGAGACGTCGCCACTATTCCGCAACGAGGCCTCCGGGGAGATGCACGGCCTGATCCGGGTGCGGCAGTTTACCCTGGCCGACGGCCATATCATCTGCACCCCGGAGCAGCTGGAGAAGGAATTCACCGACACCCTGCACCTGTTGCAGTATATGATGCGCTCCTTGGGGATTGAGGATGATATCTGGTACCGGTTCTCCAAGTGGGACCCCACAAATATCGAAAAATACATCGACAATCCCCCGGCCTGGGAGTCCTCCCAGCGGATCATGAAGGGCATCCTAGACAAGATCGGCCTTGACTACATCGAGGCGGACGGGGAAGCGGCGTTCTACGGGCCCAAGCTTGACGTCCAGTTCAGAAACGTCCACGGGAAGGAAGACACCATCATCACGCTGCAGGTGGACTTCGCCCTGGCCGAACGGTTTGACCTCTACTACGTGGACCAGAACGACGAGAAACAGCGGCCCTATATTATCCACAGAAGCAGTATCGGCTGCTACGAGCGGACCCTGGCCATGCTCATCGAGAAATACGCGGGAGCCTTCCCGGTATGGCTGGCCCCCGAGCAGGTACGCGTCCTGTCCATCACCAATAGAAGCGACGGCTATATCCACGACGCCGTCAAGAAGATGCGCAAGCGGGGCATCCGGGTGGCATCCGACCTTCGGAACGAAAAGATCGGGTACAAGATCCGGGAGGCCCAGATGGAGCGCATCCCCTATGTGCTGATCGTGGGGGACAAGGAAGTTACGGACGGCACTGTGGCGGTCCGGCGCCGGGAGGAAGGGGATATCGGCGCCATGGACTTAGACGCCTTCCTCGAGCTGATCGATAAGGAGATCGAAGAAAAGAAGTAAGAGCGAGAAGTAAGAGAGATATGAAGCGGGCAGCGAAAGCTGTCCGCTTCTGTCCTCACAATAGTGCGGCGCCCAAGTAGGGAACGGCCTCTGTCAGGTGAGCCCCCCAAAGCCTTCCCCTGTGTGGTGCGGCCTTCGAAGAAAACGCACCCGTTAATACTTCGAGGGGAAGGTGGCCCGGAGGCCCGGATGAGGTGATTCCACTTAAAATCCAATAAACTTCAAAAAGCGGTTCCCAGGGCCGGATGAGGTGCCTTTCCTTTTGTCGGCTTCGTATGTAGGGCCCGATGCCCCATCGGGCCGCGCCTCTTTGGTCGGAATTAAAAAGGCGCTCTTTAGGGTTTCTTAACACGCCAGGGGCATGGCTTGGCGCAGCCAAACGTGCCCGGTTCACCGCCCGATTTGTACAAGGGGTCTTCCGCCCCCTTTGACCCCCGTCCGCTTCCCCGTAGGGCCCGATGCCCCCATCGGGCCGCGCTTCTCTCGCCGGAAACCAATCCAACGATATATTCTTAGTATTTGCTGTGTTTCTTTTTTTCTCGTATACGTGTATGATGCAAATACATCGCGGCAATTAGGGGGCTCCAATAGGAAAAATCGTCTAAACGAACATCGTTCAAAACCCTTACCATACAGTATCTGGAAACTATGTATAACTGTAAGTTAATACTAAGGAGGAGGATATGGGACGATTCACATTTACCCGGTGCCTGGACATCGAGGGGCTGTACATGGTGGAGCCCCGCGTTTTCGGCGACGAGCGGGGGTACAATCTGGAAGTCTACAACGAAAAGTGGAATACGGTAAAGCTTCGCAGAATGATCACCGTTTCCTTTTAGATTCCTGGAAAACAAGCCGTATACTAGGTGCAAAACAGGCGCGAGGGGTACGGCTATGGCGACATATATCAATCTGATCCTGGCATGGGTAACGGTGACGCTGGCCGTACTGTGCACGGCGATATGGCTCCTGCGCCTGATCCACAAACGATGGTACCCCGGACAAAAGAACGCGCTGTACCGCGTGAACCGTCTGCTGCGCCGCCCCCACAAATGGCTGGGGATTTCTATGGTGATCAGTGGGGGCATCCACGGGTTACTCTCCACAGAGCCCCTGCTCGGGTGGAACCTGGGCACACTATGCTGGGCGCTCTGTATCGGGATCGGGGTCACGTATCTATTGAGAAAGAAACTGCCCGGACCGTCCTGGATGGTGTGGCACCGGGCCGCGACCATCGCCCTGGTGTGCGTCCTGGGGGCCCATATCATCCATACGGGGATACAGATCGACGACGTGTTCGCGAGAGAGAGGGATGAGATAGTAGCCGCCGTCGATCCCGATCGGATAACGGACTACCTGAGGGAGAATCCGCCGGGGGGCATCTCGGCCCAGCCGTCCGCCGCTCCGTCCGATACGCCGGCTATCGCGGCTCCCGCCGACGGTGCGTGGAAAGACGGCGAGTATATCGGGACCGGTACCGGTCTTCGGCCGGGGCTGCGGGTACGGGTCACGATCGAGGCCGGCCGGATCGCCTCCGTGGAGGTCATCGAGCACCACGAGCGAGACCGGCGCTACTGGGGACGGCCGGTGAGCCTGCTGCCCCAGTTGGTCATCGACGCCCAGTCGGCGGACGTGGACACGGTCACGGGAGCCACCATGACCAGCAGGGGGATCATCGAGGCTGTGCGGGACGCGCTCTCCCAGGCGGCGGCGAATGTGTAATATGGGGCCGGGCCGTTGACAGGGCAGACGCTCTGTGATATAGTATCCTGCGTGAAAGTAGAAGTACCCCTTCTCACCTTCCGGCGCAGCCAGGAAGGTCTCGTAAGCCAAGGATTGCATGCAATGAGAGCGGGTATTTTCTACCCGCTCTATTTTTTATGTCATGGCAGGTCCGTGGCAGAGGCGGGGGATTCACGATTATTTTTTCAAAGAAAGGGAATGGGGTGAACCAATATCAGTAGGACTGATCTATTCATCAATGAAGATATCCGGGACAAAGAGGTGAGGGTAGTCGATGCCGACGGGTCGCAGCTGGGCATCATGCCCCTCAACAAGGCCCTGGATATCGCCAATGAGCGTGACCTGGACCTGGTCAAGGTAGCGCCCATGGCAAAGCCGCCTGTATGCAAGATCATGGACTATGGCAAGTACCGGTTCGAGCAGCAGAAGAAAGAAAAAGAAGCCCGCAAGAACCAGAAGATCGTCAATCTCAAGGAGATCCGGCTATCGGCAGCCATAGAGGAACATGATATCACGTACAAGGCAAAGAACGCGGACCGATTTTTGAAGGACGGGGACAAGGTAAAGGCTTCCATACGGTTTCGCGGCCGGGAGATCACTCATACCGAGAACGGGTATGAAGTGATGAAGCGATTCGCTGAGATGCTGACCCAGCCGTTTGTGATCGAGCGCAAGCCCAAGATGGAAGGCCGATTCATGATCATGATCCTTGCGCCCAGCGAAAGTAAATAGGGAAAAGCTGACGACTGCGCTGTTGCCGGTTTTCATAGTGTGCGGCCAAAGCTGGACGTGCCTGTGATAACCACGGCTCTCCGCGCGCCGGAATCAGCGATTCCATAAACCGAAAGGAGTTAATAGCAGCATGCCCAAGATGAAGACGCATCGCGGCGCGGCCAAAAGGTTTCGCATAGCTAAGAACGGAAAAATCAAGAGGAACAAGGCCTATCATACCCATATCTTGACCAAGAAATCCTCCAAGCGGAAGCGCAACCTACGCAAAGGTACCTATATCGATCCGGCGGAAGAGAAAAAGATCAAGAGGATGCTTCCCTACGGATAATTCCAATTCAGCATAAGCAGGAGGGATATCAATGGCAAGAGTAAAAAAGGCAATCAATGCCCGCAAGAAGCATAAAAAAGTATTGAAGCTGGCCAAAGGGTATTTCGGGGCCAAGAGCAAACAGTTCCGCGCGGCAAACCAGGCCGTGATGAAATCGCTGTCCTACGCCTACGTGGGGCGCAAGCGCAAGAAGAGAGATTACCGCAAGCTCTGGATCGCCCGGATCAACGCGGCGTCCCGGCAGAACGGCTTAAGCTACAGCCGGTTCATCAACGGCCTCAAACAGGCCGGCGTGGAAGTGGACCGCAAGATCCTGGCCGACATGGCCGTCCATGACAGTGAAGGATTCTCCCAGCTCGTCAGTGTGGCAAAAGGACAGCTCGGGGCATAATACCGCGCCATGAGAGCCCCGGACCAAAACGGGGCTCTTTTTGTAGGTAATAGGTATTGGGTATCTAGTATAGCTGTATCCAGCGTACGAAAAGGGAAACCGATGCAGGAAAACATACAAAAGGTAAAGCGGGGCAAGCCTGAGCAGATCCTGGTTTTGGGGTTTGCCAGTCTGATCGCAGTGGGCACGGTCCTTCTGTCCCTGCCCGCCGCCAGTGTGGACGGGCACAGCATGGGGCTTGTTAACGCCTTGTTCGAATCCACCTCCGCCGTGTGCGTCACGGGGCTGACGGTGGTCAGTACCGCCCATGATCTCACCCTATTCGGTCAGATCGTGATCCTGGTGCTGTTGCAGATCGGGGGCCTTGGGTTCATGACCATGGCCACCATGATCTTTCTATTGCTCGGAAAGCGCATCACCCTGCGGGAACGGCTCATCATGCAGCAGGCCCTCAATCAGTTCTCCATCCAGGGCGTGGTGCTATTGAGCCGCAATATACTGATATTCACATTCCTGACCGAATTGATCGGCGCGGGGTTTTTGGCGATTCAGTTCATCCCCGAATTCGGGTTTGCCCGGGGCGTGTACTATAGCGTGTTCCACGCGGTATCCGCCTTCTGCAACGCGGGGTTCGACCTCATGGGGGATAGCTTTGTCCGATATACAAACAACTATATTATCAACATCACCGTGATGGGACTCGTGGTCATCGGCGGTATCGGGTTTACCGTGATCAACGATATCCGGCGGCAGCGGCGGTTCTCCCGCTGGTCGCTCCATACCAAGATCGTGATGCTGGTCACCCCCATCCTGATCGTGTTCGGGTTTGTGTTTTACCTGGCGGTGGAGTACAACCACGTCCTTTCAGACTACGACACATCGGGCAAAGTCCTGGGTGCGCTGTTCCAGTCCATCACCCCCCGTACGGCGGGGTTCAATACCATCCCCACCGGGGAACTGCGCCCGGCCTCCAAGTTCATGACCATCCTGCTGATGTTCATCGGGGCCTCCCCGGCCTCCACCGGCGGCGGTATCAAGACCATGACGGCGTTCGTGATCCTGCTGGCCGGGATCAGCGTGATGCGGGGCAGGGAAGAGGCGGAGGTATTCAAGAAGCGGCTCTCCCGGGATATCGTGTTCCGGGCGCTGAGCATCGCTTTGGTCAGCTTCATGGTGTTGTTCGCCATCACCATCTGCCTCACCCTCGTCGAGCAGCATCCCTTCGTGGACCTGCTGTTTGAGACAGGATCGGCGCTGGGCACGGTGGGATTGGCCACCATCAATACCGGCGGGCTTCGGGATATCAGCAAGATATTATTGATATTTGTGATGTTTATGGGCCGGGTCGGGCCCCTGACATTGACCCTGGCATTCGCCAGGCGAAAGACCATCACCCATTCGGGGATCCATTTCCCCGAAGGCAAGGTCATGGTCGGGTAGAAAAGAGGGAACGCCATGAAACAATTCGCGATCATCGGACTGGGCCGGTTCGGCTCCAGCATCGCCAAGACACTGTACCAGATGGGCCACGATGTGCTGGCTATCGACAACGACCCGGAAGAGGTCCAGGAGATCTCCGACTACGTGACCCACGCCGTCCAGGCCGACGCCACCGACGAGGTGACACTCAATACCCTGGGCATCCGGAATTTCGACGTGGCGGTCATCACCATCGGCACCGATATACAGTCCAGCATCCTGATCACCCTGCTCTGCAAGGAGATGGGGGTCAAGTACGTGCTGGCCAAGGCCCAGAACGAGCTGCACGCCAAGGTGCTCTATCGGATCGGGGCCGACAAGGTGGTCTTCCCCGAGCGGGACATGGGCTCACGGGTGGCCCACAACCTGGTGTCCTCCAATATCCTCGACTATATCGAGCTCGCCCCCGATTACAGCCTGGTGGAGATCGTCCCCAATCCCGAATGGGAGGGAAAAAACCTCCGTCAGCTCAATATCCGGGCCAAATTCGGGGTCAACGTGATCGCCATCAAGCGGGAGGACGGCAAGGTCAATGTGGCCCCCCAGGCCGAGGACGTGGTGCAGAATAACGATATACTGGTGGTCATCGGCAACAACGACGATATCAAGCGGATCGAAGAAAAAGTCCATCTATGAGACCCCCGATAGTAAGCAATGACAATCCCCTGATCAAAGAGGCCGTATCCCTGCGGATGGCGAAATACCGCAGGCGTACCGGCCTTTTTATGGTGGAGGGGGAGAAGATGGTCCGGGAGGCCGTGGAGAACGGCGCCGGGATCATCCGTATATTCGGTACGGAACCATATCTGGGGGAAGGTCCGTCCTATCTCAATGGATGCGGCGATCTGATCCAGCCTGTCTCCGGGCGGGTGTACCGTCATCTGAGCGGGCAGACGACCCCAACGGGCGTGTCGGCGGTCTGCCGTATCCCGGAGAAAGTGATCGATCCAGCCCAATATGGGCGGCTCATGATCCTCGACGGGGTACAGGACCCCGGCAATGTGGGGACCATCCACCGGATCTGCGACGCGGCGGGGTTCGACGGGATGGTGTGCCTTACTGGCTGCGCCGATCCCTTCGGTCCCAAGACGGTCCAGGCGAGCATGGGTGCGGTGTTCCGCGTGCCCGTCTTATCCGCCGGGGACGGGGACGATGACAAGTCCCTCCTGCATAGGATACAGGATACAGGGTTTCGCCTGGCGGCGGGGATACTGGACGCGGACGCCCGGGACGCGCTAGCCTGGTCCCCGGATGAGGGGAAATGGGCCCTGGTCATCGGTAACGAGTCACGGGGGGTAGCGGATTGGCTGGCCGCATTGGCGGATGTGAAGCTCTTTATCCCCATACGGGGCGGGGCGGAGTCACTGAACGCGGCGGTGGCGGCGGGAATACTGGCCTACCGGATGCCGGGTTGACGCTGGACGGATGGCTATGCTATACTTGCCACAGCCAAACAATGACAGTATGTCGATGAGGAAGAGGAGTACGCTAGTCTAGTCCCGCGACCAGAAAGGGGAGGCCACCGGCTGAGAGCCCCCCGGCGGAAGGAACAGCGGAAGTTCGCTTCGGAGACGGGGATTGAAATAGCAGTAGGTCCCCCGGGCAGACCGTTATCCTGCGCAATGAGACTTTTGGCGGCAGCGCCGCCACTTGTGAAACCGGGTGGTACCACGTGGCTTTTTGGGCCTTCGTCCCTAGGATAGGGATGGAAGGTCTTTTTTGTTGGAAATAGATCGGAGGAAAGACGGATGCGAGAGAAACTCGAAGCGATCAAACAAGAGATACTTGAGAAGGTCGGCGCTATCGCGACGGTGGCGGAGCTCCATGATCTGCGGGTCCAGGCACTGGGAAAGAAGGGGTCGCTGACCATGGTGCTGCGGGATATGGGCAAACTCCCCGCGGAGGAGAGGCCCGTCATGGGCAAGCTGGCCAATACTGTCCGCGCCGCCATCGAATCGGCCATAACGGAGCGGGAAGAGCAGCTCGCCGCCAGAGAGATGGAGCAGAAACTCGCGGAGGAGGCCATCGACGTGACCCTGCCGGGTGTGCGGCCAAAAAGGGGCAAACTGCATCCCCTGACCCAGACGCTGAATAAGATCATCGACATATTCACCGGGATGGGATTCTCGGTGGTGGAGGGCCCCGAGGCGGAGACCGATTATTACAATTTTACCGCGCTCAATATGCCTGCGCATCATCCCGCCCGTGATACCCAGGATACGTTCTATTTCACGGAGGACATCGTGCTTAGGACCGCGACCTCTCCGGTGCAGATCCGCACCATGGAGAAGGTAAAGCCCCCCTTAAAGATCCTCGCCCCGGGGCGGGTGTACCGCTCCGACAGCGTGGACGCCACCCATTCGCCCATATTCCATCAGGTGGAGGGCCTGGTGGTGGATAAGGGGATCAGCATGGGGGACCTGAAAGGGGTCCTGGACGTATTCGCCAAGGAGTTCTTTGGGCCAAAGACCCAGACCAAGTTCCGTCCCCATCACTTCCCCTTCACCGAGCCCAGCGCCGAGATGGACATCACCTGCTATGTCTGCGGCGGAAAGGGCTGCCGGGTGTGCTCCGGGACCGGATGGGTGGAGATCCTGGGGGCCGGCATGGTCCACCCCAATGTGCTCAAGTACGGAGGCGTCGATCCCGAGGAGTACAGCGGGTTCGCCTTCGGGGTGGGGCTGGACCGGATCACCAACGGGCTGTTCAGCATCGAGGACATCCGGCTGTTGTTCGAAAACGACATCCGGTTCTTGAGTCAGTTCTAGGGAAGGGAGAGATAGAGATGAAAGTACCGATCAGTTGGCTGAAGGAATACGTGGATATAGATGTCCCTGCCAAGGAACTGGCGGAGCAGATGACCATGACCGGCTCCAAGGAAGAGGAAACCATGGAGCTCGGCGAAGACATACGCAATGTGGTGGTAGGCCGGATCGTCAAGATCAGCGAGCACCCCAACGCGGACAAACTGGTGATTTGCCAGGTGGATGTGGGGACGGGCGATCCCATCCAGATCGTCACCGGCGCCCCCAACGTGGCCGAGGGGCAGCTCGTGCCCGTGGCGCTCCACGGCTCCCATCTCCCCGGACGCGGCGGGATGGATATCAAGAAGGGCAAGCTAAGGGGCGAGGTCTCCGCGGGGATGCTCTGCTCCGGGGATGAGCTGGAACTAAGTGACGCCGACTATCCGGGGGCGGAGGTCTACGGGATCATGATCCTGCAGGAAGACTACCCCCTGGGGATGGATATCCGGGAGGCGCTGATGCTCCGGGATACGGTGATCGACTTCGAGATCACGTCAAACCGCCCCGACTGCCTCAGCGTCCAGGGGCTGGCCCGGGAGGCTGCCGTGACACTTGGGAAATCATTCATGACCCCCGCGATCACCCTTGATCCCATGGAGGGATCAGCGGAGGATGAAGCCACCATCCGGATCGACGCCGAGGACCTGTGCCCCCGGTACTGCGGGCTCGTCGTACGGGATGTGAAGATCGCGCCCTCGCCCATGTGGCTGAGGCGGCGCTTGGCCGCCTGCGGGGTGCGCTCCATCAACAATATCGTGGACATCACCAATTACGTGATGCTGGAGTACGGCCAGCCATTGCATGCCTTTGACCTCGATAAGCTCACCGATCAGACCATCATCGTGCGCCGGGCGCAGCAAGGGGAGACCATGACCACCCTGGATGATCAGGAGCGGCCCCTATCCCCCGATATGCTGGTGATCGCCGACGCCAAACGGGCGGTGGCGCTGGCAGGCGTCATGGGCGGGGCGAATTCGGAGATCGACGAAAACACTAAAAATATACTGTTTGAGAGCGCGGTGTTCGATCCGGTCAGCGTCCGCAAAACGGCCAAGCGGCTGGGGATGCGCACCGAGGCCTCCATGCGGTTTGAGCGGGGGGTATCTCCCCAGACTACGCCCATGGCCCTCACACGTACCGCCCAGATGATCCAGCAGCTGGGGGCGGGCCGTGTCATAAACGGCATGCTGGATGTGTGCGAGTGTGATCTAGCGCCTAAGACCCTGGATGTGAAGTGGCCCAAGATTAACGAGCTGCTGGGATTGTCACTGAACCCCGGACAGATGCAAGACATCCTCGTGGCCCTGGGATTTGAAGTCAGGATGCAGGGGGAGGTCCTCGCCATACAGGTGCCCCATTACCGGCTGGATATCGAGGGGATGGCGGACGTCGCGGAGGAAGTGGCCCGCATCTACGGGTACAACAATATCCCCATGACACTGATGCCCGAGAGCCCGTCCGAGGCGATGAAGACCAGACGGCAGTACCTGATGGACCGTATCCGGGAATGCATGGTGGGGATGGGGGCCTATGAGGCCAGCACGTATTCATTTCAGAGCGAGGACGTGTATCAAAAGATGCGCCTGTCCGTCCCCACCCTGATGAAGATATCCAATCCATTGGGAGAGGACCAGAATGTGATGCGCACGAGCATGCTCCCGGGGCTTTTGGGGTCCCTGGCCCACAACCAGAGTCACAAGGTACCGGCGTGCATGCTCTTTGAGGCCGGACGGGTGTTTCTGACCGACCAGAAGCCCGGGGAATTGACCGAGCTGCCCCGGGAGCCGCTTCGCATGGGGCTGGTCTGGTACGGCGAGGGTGCGGACTTCTTCCGCTTGAAGGGGATGGCCGAGGTGCTGCTGGATGAACTGGGACTGCTAGACGCGGCGGTGATCGAGCAAGGGACCCATCCGTCCTATCATCCCGGGCGCTGCGCCGTCATCAAGCTGGACGGAAACGAAGCGGGATATCTGGGGGAACTGCACCCCGAGACCGTGGAACGAAACGATCTCACCGGCAGGGTCTATGCCTGGGAGATGGATCTGGAGATACTGCTCAAGTACGCCAAGACCGAGAAGACATACCGGCCCCTGCCCAAGTATCCGGCGGTGGAGCGTGATCTCGCCGTCGTGCTCAAGAAGGATATCCCGGCGGCCCGTGTCAGGGAGATCATCTGCCGGGAGGGGGGCGAGTGCCTTGCTTCCGCCGAACTATTCGACGTGTACGAGGGCGCCCAGGTCCCGGAGGGACACAGGAGCCTCGCCTATGCCTTAACCTACAGGGCGGCGGATAGGACGCTCACCGACGAGGAGATCAACCCGCTGCAGGAAGCCATCATCGCGGGGCTGGAAGCGGAACTGGGAGCGAAACTGCGGGCGTAAGCGGCATGTATGCATAGCGAAAGGGCGAGGGAATGTCGAGTTCTCTCGCCCTTATCATATCGGTTTCGCCAGGAAGATATAAAATACTTGAAGAAACCGCCGTACCCTATGCTATAATATAACAGAAGATAGGGGATGAATAGGATGACGGAGAAAAACAAAACGGTGCTATTGATCGGAAACCGGGAGTATTCGGTCCGCAGCGCGGAGTCCGAGGAACACATGCACCGCGTGGCGGTGTACGTGAACAAGATCCTGGAGGATGTGCGCCGCAACCAGACCGCTCTGAGCGCCAGCATGGCGGCCACCTTGACCGCGCTGAACATCGCGGATACCGTCATCAAGCAGCAGGATGAGATCCAGGCGCTCAAGCGGGAGCTCAATCAACTGAAGCAGAGACAGGGGAGATAGACCCCGGATTTGATAGATACTGACCGCACGGAAAACGTGCGGTTTTTCTATAGGGGCTTTTCTGCTGTCATCTCGCGGCAAGCGTCCGTGACGAATACTGATTGAAAAAAGGGCGGGCATTGGATATCATAGAGGGAGCAAAGGAGATCATCGGAACATGGACAAACGTACCCTCCGTGTACTGGAATACAATAAGATCGTCGAGATGCTGGCCGCCTGCGCCGTGAGCGAGGGGGGTCGACAGCGCATACTCGCCATACAGCCCCAGAGCGGCCGTGACGCAGTGGCTCGCCTGCTCTCTGAGACCGGTGAGGCCGAGTGGATCGTGATCCGAAACGGCAGAAGCCCCATAGACCGGTTCCGCAGCCCGGAAGAGGCGGCGGGCCGCGCCGCGGCGGGGGCGATCCTGGGCCCGGATGAGCTGCTCTCGGCGGCGTCTTTCCTAAAGGCCGTATCCCACGCCAGGAGCGAGATCCACACCCTGGACTCCACGGAGGGCGCACCCAAGATAAGCGGCGACATACTGGCTCTCACGGAGCACAAGACGATCCTCTCGGACATACTGCGCTGCATCGATATAGACGGCAATGTGACCGACGAGGCCAGCGCGGCGCTGGCTAAGATCCGCCGGTCCATCCAGCGGACGCACCAGAAGGTCAGGGACACCCTGCAGAAGATGATCAGCTCCCCGGCCTATCAGAAATACCTCCAGGAGCCCATCGTCACCCAGCGCAGTGACCGGTACGTGCTGCCGGTGAAGCAGGAGCACAAGAACGATATAAAGGGGATGGTCCACGATCGGTCCGCTACCGGCGCCACACTTTTCGTGGAGCCGTCGTCGGTGGTGGAGCTCAATAATCAGATACGGCAGCTGGGTTTTGAGGAGCAGGAGGAGATCCAGCGCATCCTCTCGGTGCTGTCCAACGACGTGGCCGTGGCGGCGGACTCCATCCGCTACGGTTACGCGGTGATGGTGGGGATGGACGTGATCTTCGCGCGGGCGCTATTTTCGCGCCAGCTCAAGGGAGTCCGTCCTGAGATCGCGGGAAAACCCTCCCTGCACATCATCAAGGGGCGTCACCCCCTGATCGAGCCTGGCAAGGTGGTGCCCGTGTCATTGGAAGTGGGGGAAGCATTTCACCAACTGGTGGTCACGGGACCCAATACCGGGGGCAAGACCGTGTCGCTGAAGATGGCGGGGCTCTTCGCCCTGATGGCCCAGAGCGGTCTCTTTATCCCCGCCGAGGCGGGGAGCCGTATCGGGGTCTTTAAGGCGGTGTACGCCGATATCGGAGACGAGCAGGCCATCGAGCAGAGCCTGAGCACGTTTTCCTCCCACATGACCCATATCGCCAGGATCATGGAGCGGGCCGACGACCAGTCCCTGGTGCTGATGGATGAACTGGGGGCCGGGACCGACCCCGCGGAGGGGGCGGCGCTGGCCACAGCCATATTGACCCACCTAAAACGCTTAGGCGCCTGCACCATCGCCACCACCCATTACAGCGAACTGAAGCACTTCGCACTGGTGGAGCCCGATGTGCAGAACGCGTCCATGGAGTTTGACCTGGCCACGCTGAGCCCCACCTACCGGATGCGGATCGGCCTGCCCGGAAAGAGCAACGCATTCGAGATATCGAGGAAGCTGGGACTCAGCGAGGACATCATCGACACCGCCCAAACGCACCTGGACCGGGAGGCGGTGGAGTTTGAGGATCTATTGAAGGATTTGACAGAAAAGCAGGCGGAGTGGGAGAATAAGAACCGGGAGATCGAATCTACAAGACTATCGATCCGTCGGGAATCCGAGGCGTTGGCGCAGGCCCAGGACAAGATACAAGAAAAGAAGGACGCGCTCATCGCCGAAGCCAGGGAAGAGGCCCGGGAGATCCTGCGCAAGGCCAAGGAGACCGCCGATAAGGCCATCGCCGGAATCAACCGCTCCGGTGTGATGGACAAGGACGCCGTCAGAGCCATGGAAGCGGAGCGGGCGGACCTGCGCAGGATGCTGACCGATATAGACGCGGATACACAGAAGCCTGAAAAGGCTGCCGCGGTGGACAATACCGGGGAACTCTACCCCGGCCGGATGGTGGAACTTACGCGGCTGGGTACCAAGGGCCAGGTCTTAAGCCCTCCCGGAGAGGACGGCACCCTCACGGTGCAGGCGGGCATCATGAAGGTGTCGGTACGCCGGGACGAGGTGAAGCCCCTGGATGAAAAACCTGAGAAGGCTGTCGCCAGAACAGGCGGCGTCAAACGCGATCTCGCCAAGTCAGTGTCCCTGGAACTGGACGTCCGCGGGCAGAGTGTGGAGGACGCCCGGGTGCAGGTGGATCTGTATCTGGATGACGCCAGTATAAACGGTCTATCCGAAGTATCGATCATCCACGGCAAGGGGACCGGAGCGCTTAGGCAGGGCATCCGGCAGTTTTTGAAGACCCATCCCCATGTGAAATCCTACCGGACAGGGACATTTGGAGAAGGGGAATCGGGGGTCACCATCGTATCATTGAAGTAATACAGTCTAAGACGAACGGGGAAGGGGAAACAGAATGGCGCAGTCACATATCTACGTGGTGGACGACGATGAGCATATAGGGCAATTGATCAAGGCGTATCTGGAGAAGGAGGGGTACCTGGTCACCCATTTCCTGGAGGGAGCCTCCTGCCTGCGCGCGTTTGAAAAGATACAGCCCAGTCTGATGATCCTCGATATCATGCTGCCTGGGATGAACGGCTGGGATATCTGCCGGGAGGTCCGGCGAAAAAGCCAGCTGCCCATCATCATGCTGAGCGCCAAGGGAGAGACCTTTGACAAGGTGCTGGGGCTGGAGCTGGGGGCCGACGACTACGTGGTGAAGCCCTTCGACCCAAAGGAACTGGTGGCACGGGTCAAGGCCGTGCTGCGCCGCTCCCATATGGCGGACTGCGAGGATACGGACGACGTGGTGGAGCACGACCAGCTGATGGTCAATCTGACGGACTACACGGTCACGGCGGGAGGCAAGCATATCGATATGCCGCCCAAGGAACTGGAACTTCTGTATTTTTTGGCTGCCCATCCCAACAAGGTCTTTACCCGGGAGCAGCTTTTGGAGCAGGTGTGGGGATTTGATTTCTTCGGCGACACCCGGACCGTGGACGTGCATATCAAGCGGCTCCGGGAAAAGCTCCTCGATCTGAGCAGCCAATGGGAGATCAAGACGGTATGGGGCGTGGGGTACAAGTTTGAGGTAAAGTAAATGTTTCGATCCCTCTTTGTCCGGATGTCTTTGACCTATTTTTTGATCCTGATGCTGGGGTTACTGATCCTGGGGGCTTTTTTCTATACCTTTATGACCAATTACATCACCGACGAGACATTTGACGAGCTGGAACGGGAAGGGAGAGTCCTGTCCGGGTGGTTTTATTGGTATTACGGCAATTATATCAGCCAGGGGGACATGAACGGATACTGCGCGGTGGCGGACAAGCACCAGAACACGGTGATACGGGCCTATATCCTGGGCCGGAATGAGCCGATGTACCAGTACGCTTCTTCGGGCAGAGACAACGCCACATGGGACGCGGCGATCGATATAGAATCCCTCACCGATGAGGACATGGCCGCGATCCTCGCGGGGGAGACCATCCGCCGTCAAGGGGTCTATGAAGGGGAAGAGAAGTACTCCATGCTGACGGTCTGCATGCCGCTCTATGATCATCAGCAGATCTACGGGATACTTTTCCTGCACACCCCGCTGACCGGGGTATCCCGGACGCTCTCTGATATATTCCGGTTTGTGTTGATATCGGCGGGGATATCGGCGGCGGTGACCATCGCCATCATGTTCTTTTATTCCCGGCGTTTATCCCGGCCCATCGTCCAAATGAGCCAGGCCACCCGGGAGATCGTGAAGGGGGATTACAGTAAGCGGATCGAGGTAAAGGGCCGGGACGAGATCGCCCACCTGGCGCGGAATTTCAACGCCATGACCGATCATGTGGCGCAACTGGAGGAACTTCGGCGGGGGTTTGTGGCCAACGTCTCCCATGAACTGCGCTCTCCGCTCACGTCCATACGGGGGTATATCCAGGGGGTGCTGGACGGGACATTTGATAAAACCCAGCAGGAGACTTACCTGGGGGTGGCCCTGGACGAGACCATGCGGCTCAACCGTCTCATCAACGACTTGCTGGACCTGGCGCAGATCGAGTCTGGGGAGATGCCCGTCGAGTATACGGAATTCAATATCAACGAACAACTAAGCCGCGCCCTGGCCGGCAGGGAAGCGGAGATATCGGAGAAAAATATCCGGGTGTCCATCGATTTCGAGTCAACGCAATGCTATGTGTCCGCCGATAAGGACCGAATCCAGCAGGTCATCATCAACCTGATCGACAACGCTATCAAGTTCAATAAGAAAAACGGGAGTCTCATCATAAAGACCTGGCGGCACAGGGGTGAGGTCTATGTCAAGATCGAGGATGAGGGCAAGGGGATCAATACCGATCAGATCATGCGCATATGGGACCGTTTTTACCAGGTGGATCCCGCCAGGAGCGATAAAAAAGGCAGGGGGCTGGGGCTTGCCATCGTCAAAAAGATCGTGGAGGAACACGGTCAGGAGATATGGGTGAACAGCGAAGAAGGGAAAGGAAGCGCCTTTATTTTCTCCCTGAAGGCCGTAGATAAGAGGAAATAAAGGAATCCTCAACAAAAAAACGTGTTTTTTTCACAACTCGTTCACAGTATGTTAAAAAAGGATAGATATAATGAGACCTGTACTCGAAGAACAACAGACTCAGTCACGGAGGTGTAGACCATGAGTGATTTTTACGAGTTTAATGAAAAAAAGCACAGCCGGCGCATGACGGTGGGCAATCTGATCGTCGTGGGATTGATCTGCCTGCTGATCGGGGCTGTGGGGATGTATTTCATCCTGCCCATATTCGGCAGCGGCAATCAGACGGGAGGCTCCGGAAACGACCCGACGCCGCCCATCGTGGCGGAGGCGTCTCCGACCCCCAGTCCGGATCCCACCCCCGCGCCGACCGAGACGCCCATATTGGGCGCACGGGGCGATCTGTATATCTCCGGGGAAAACCCGGTGGTGGAGATCTCCGAGAAGGTGGGGCCAGCCGTGGTGGGCATCACCAACAAGGCGCAGGTCACGGCTCCCAATTTCTTTGGTGAAACGGTGACCCAGGACGTGGTGGCCACGGGATCCGGGATCATCATCAGCAAAGACGGCTATATCGTCACCAACAACCATGTGGTGAAGGACAATAAGGAACTAACGGTCATGATGAACGGCGGCGAGGAGATCCCTGCCGAACTGATCGGCACCGATCCTGTCAACGACGTGGCGGTCATCAAGATCGACCCCGAGGGCAAGGATCTCACCGTGGCGAAAATAGGGGACTCGGACAAGGTCAAGGTCGGGGAACTGGCCGTGGCCATCGGCAATCCCCTGGGATATGATCTGTACGGATCGGTCACGGTGGGGATCATCAGCGGGCTGAACCGTTCCGTCACTGTGGACTCCAGGGAAATGACCCTGCTGCAGACAGACGCGGCCATCAACCCCGGCAACAGCGGCGGCGCCCTGGTGAACGCCCAGGGAGAGGTCATCGGGATGAACACCCTGAAAGAGGCCAGCAGCAACGTGGAGGGCCTTGGGTTCGCCATACCGAGCAATAACTTTATTGCCCTGGCACAGGAGATCATCATGAACGGCGATATCAAGCGTCCGGCCCTGGGGATCTCCGGCCGGGAGATCACCCAGGATATCATAGACCAGTACGGTGTCCCGGCGGGATTCCATGTACTGGCGCTGGCCCCGGGCGGCGCCGCCGAAGAAGCGGGGATCCGAGTCAATGACATCATCCTGAGCCTGGATGGGACGGCTACGCCCACCTATAGCGAGCTGGCTTCCGCGATAACCGATCACGAGGTGGGAGATACCGTGCCGGTGGAGGTCTGGCGGCAGGGCGATACACTGACCATCAATGTGACCCTGAAGGCCATGGCGGCAGAGTAGACAAAGAATCTCGATACTACGTAAAAGGGAGCGCGCCCCGTACGGGGCGCGCTCCCTTGATCTATATACGTAATACGTATTAATCTGAGATGATGTACTTGGCCAGTATCCGTGGGACGCCCTCTTCGTTTCCCCAGCGGTTGCCGTACACGGTGACCGAACTGCCCTCAGCATAGGAGAAGTCTCCCCAGAACCAGACCCGGAGCAGCTGTTCCGTACCGCCGGGGTTCATATCCACGGTGCATACGGTCAGCCCGTTGTTTTGGGAGACGATCTCCTTGATCGTTCCCGGTATCTTGAACCGGTATCCCGCATGGAGATCGGGGCTTGCCTTGTAGTCCTCATAGGGAGATAGCTCCCAGGGACCGGTGGTGTATTCGTTGAACGTGGCGGTCTTGTCGATGACGACTTCCTGCTGGTCCACCTGTGTCCCGTCCAGCATCACCCGTATCGTGCATACGCTGTACCCTGGGCGGCTGGGTATCTGGACCGTCAGGGAGAACGCGCCGTTTTCGGTGATGGAGGGACTAACGGACTGGGGCAGGCTGGTCTCGATACTGGCCCCCGGAGGCACCTGGCCCGTCAGTACGACCTCCGTCGAAGACGCGGCCACAGGGACGCTCTCATTGAGAGTGAGGAGGCTCTCCGACGGCGTGTCCTGTACGGGAACCAATGTGATCGTCCTCTCGGCGTCCGCGTATCCATCCAGTGACGCCCGTATATGGACGGGTATCTCTTCGGTGCCGGATACATTGATATCGATTACCGCCAGACCGTCGGTGCCAACCTGGTCGGTGTAGTCGGTGTCATTGACGTAGAGCCGCGCGCCGGGCTGGACCGATATCTCCAGGGCGCAGGTGCTTCCCTGCACCTCGACCCTGTCCCCCTCGGGGCTGAATATTGCCAGCTGCACCGCCTCGTCGGAGAGAATGAAATCAATGGTATGGTTGATGGATTTCCCCTCGGCGTCATATACGGTGGCGATGGCAGAGAATTCATTGTCAGCGGCGGCGTCACCGGCTCCCTGGTACTGCTGGTTCAGGTATTCATCGCTGAAGAATACCTGGACCTTATCGTCCTCAACCGGATAGGTCTCGCCGAATATGACGGCGGAGGCGGCGCCGGGGGCGTAGAGGGTCAGCCGCTGGCCGGACGTCCCGTCCGCCTGGGTATCCCGGTCCAGAGTATGGGTGACGAGGATAGATCCCTCGCTTACACTGTCTGTTTTGGGCGGAAAGAGGTATTCACGCCCGATCACGTAGCCCGCGAAGGCCAGCAGCGCGATAATGACCAGGGATATCATGACCTTGACCACGATGCTGCCGTCGGGGTTGTCCGGCTCGTTCTCCGCGGGTTCGGCATCGTGAACTGCGTGACGATGGGAGCGCCGGGGATAGGAGGAATCCCGGGAGGAGGACTTGCCCTCGTAGAGCATATCGATCATCCTGCTGGTTTCCTCATCCTCATAGGGGTCGAAATCATCCCGTTCCGCGTCGGCGTCCACATCGGTGGGGGGCGGAGGCGGGGGCGGAACGGCCGGGGGCTGAGGTCTCATCCGGTAATCCGGTTTGGGCTCGGCCTTGGGTTCCTGCTTGATTTCGGGCTTTGGCTCGGGATTTAGTTCCGGTTGGTCTCTCTGCTCGCTCTGTCCAGGCTCTTCCTCTTCGATGCGGATAAAGTCAAGGGAATCATTATAAATCGGTGTTTCGTCTTCCTCCGCAGAGGGGTCTTCCTCTCCGTGGCTGATCCGTCCGGAGAGATAGGCGTCCATATACTTTTCCATATAGGATATCTTGGCGGCGATATCCTCCTCGATGGAGGAGGCCGGATCCTCGTCTTGATCGGCGGCGCCGGCGGCATTCGCTGGGTAGGTATCCGTCTGACCGCCAGAATAGTACGTATCGTCACCGGGATCGTCATACTCGTTCTCCGGGGCGATACCGGCGGCTATATCGTCATTGGTTTGCTGGTCAGAAGCCTCGTCGGAGGGATATCCGAAATAATCGATATCGTCGGGCTGGTCCTCATACGCATCCTCCACACCGTCCATGGCGGTATCTCCAGGCTGGGGGGAGCCGTCTTCAGGATAGCCGAAATAATCCTCCGGCATATCGACGGACTCATTCTCCTGGGTAAAGTAGGATTCCTTGGAGTAATCCTCCTTCTCCGTATAGGCGGCGGAGGAAAACGATCTGTCGTCATGGGCACCGCGCTCCCGGTCCTGGGGCCGGTCTTCCTGGTCCGGCGGATCGATCATGGCGCCGAGCTTTTCTCCGCAGAAATAGCAGTACCGGTGATAGAAGTTATTTCTCGTACCGCAGGCAGGACATTTCATCGATATGCCACCTCCTAAGTCAATGGTATGAATTCGTTTTTTTTGTCTCATATCCTTTTTTTATGTGACATTTGCACGAAACGCTGGGCAGGAATTGCTGGAAATGCGCAAATGATATTTCAGCGCTCTCAGATAGGGAACTTTTTTATTGGCGTAATTGATGGTACAATAATGGAAATGGAACCATAAGGAGGTCATTCATGGATCATTTCAGAGAGGAATCCGTGTCCCGTTACAGGACCGGTCTCAGTTCTGTCTTATATATCTTGGGGTGGCTGCTGATGATCCTGTTCGGCATCATCGCCGTGTTCGGAGCGTCGGGGCTTTTGGGTATGCGCAGGATAGTTTACAACGCCGTCCTGCTGATCGTTGGGGGCGGATTGGCTTACGGGGCCTATGTGTTTAAAAACAACCAGCGGATCGAGTACGACTATACCTTTACCAACGGGACATTTGATATCGCCAAGGTGATCAACAACGCAAAGCGAAAGAAGATACTGAGCGTCAATGTCCGGGAAATCGACCAGTTGGCCCATACCTCGGACCCCGGATTTCAAAGAGCGCTCTCCAATCCCTCCATCAAGAAGAAATACAATTGCTTCCTAAACCGGGGGGGCGGGCTTTATTACGCGATCATCGTCCAGGAAGGACAGAAAGCCCTGCTGGTATTCGAGCCCAGCGAGGAGATGCTGAAACTATTCAGGACATACAATCCCCACAATGTCCATATATAGGGCGGGCAGCTAGATGAAGCCGGTCTATCTGGACAATGCCGCCACCACCGCCGTGGACCGGTCCATCATCGAATCCATGGTCCGGTGTATGGACGAGACCTACGGCAACCCTTCCTCGGCCCATCATATGGGGATCGAGGCGGAGCGGCTGGTGGAAGGGGCCAGGACAAAGACGGCGGATGTGCTGGGTGTCAAGCCCGACACCGTCGTGTTCACCTCGGGTGGGACAGAAGCCAACAATCTCGCCATCCGCGGCGTCTTTGGCGATCTGATCAGCAAAGGGAAACAGGGCCATATCGTCACCACCGCCATCGAACACGCTTCGGTGGGGCGGGTCTGCGACCGGCTGGAAACAATGGGATTTGCGGTGACACGGCTGTCCGTGGATCAGCGGGGCATCATAGACCTGGAGGAACTGAAGCAGGCGCTTAGGCCGGATACAAAGCTTGTGAGCGTCATGCATGTCAATAACGAAACAGGCTCCATGCAGCCGCTGGCTGAGATCGGCGCGGTATTGCGAACCGCCCCGAACCGTCCGGTATTTCATGTGGACGCGGTGCAGTCCTTCGGCAAATACGCATTTACCCCTGATAAATGGGGAGTGGATCTCGCCAGCATCAGCGCCCACAAGATCCATGGCCCCAAGGGCGTCGGCGCGCTGTATGTGAGAAAGGGGCTGCGGCTCGTCCCCCAGAGTCTGGGAGGCGGTCACGAGGGGGGGCTAAGAAGCGGCACCTCCAATGTGCCGGGTATCGTGGGACTGGGGATGGCGGCGGAACAGATGGCGGCAAGTCCGGCGGCAGAGCTCACGATGGCCCTAAAAAAGCGGTTTGTGGAGCGTGTCCGTGACACGATCGCGGATTTTCGGATCAACGGTCCCGGCATCGAGGAGGGCGCGTCCCATATCCTCAATATAGGATTTATATCCGTCAAGGGCGAGGTGCTGGCCAATATGCTGAGCCAGCAGGGGGTCTATGTCAGTACAGGGTCCGCCTGCTCCCAGCGGCAAAAGCCCCACGCAAGCCACGTGCTCCAGGCCATCGGGGTGCCCGGGGACTATTTGGACGGCTCCATCCGGGTGAGTTTTTCCCGATACAATACCTTGGATGAGATCGATGAGAGCGTGGAGATACTGAAATACTGTGTGAACAAGGCAAGGATGTTTGTGAGGAGGTAAACGTTGGATACCGTCATTTTGCTTCGATACGGGGAGATTCATCTCAAGGGGCTGAATCGCCCTTTTTTTGAGGGCTGTCTGGTGGACAATATAAAAGCGTCCCTAAACGACATAGGACCCGTGACCGTTAAAAACGGGCGGGGGCGGTTTTTTGTCACATGCCCACAGGAGCGGGCGGAGGAGGCCATGGGTCGATTGAGCCGCGTGTTCGGTCTGATATCCCTAAGCCCCGCGATCGTCTGCGAGCGGGACATGGCCGCCATCGAGAAACAGGCGGTGGCTCTGGTGGGAAAACGGCTCGAACGAGCCGGCGGCAAGACGTTTCGCATGAGCTGCCGCCGGGCCGATAAACAGTTTCCCATGGACTCCATGGAGATGAACCGGCACCTGGGGGGCGTGATACTGGACGCATATCCGGAGCTATCGGTCGATCTGTCAAATGCCGATATCGACCTGCACGTGGAGGTGCGGGAGCAGGTCTATCTCTATACCGAGACCATACAGGGAGCCGGGGGGATGCCGGTGGGCTCGGGGGGCAAGGCCATGCTTATGCTCTCCGGCGGGATCGACAGCCCCGTGGCCGGGTGGATGATGGCCAAGCGGGGCTTAAGCATCGAGGGGGTGCATTTTCACAGTTTCCCCTACACCAGCGAGCGGGCCAAGGAGAAGGTCTACGAGCTCTGCCGGCACCTGACCCCCTGGTGCGGCAGTATACGGCTGCATGTGGCGCCGTTTACCGAGATCCAGGAGAGCATCTACCAGCAGTGCCCCCATGAGGAGCTGGTACTGATCATGCGGCGGTTCATGATGCAGATCGCCCAGCGAACCGCTGAAACGAACGGAGCGGGAGCTCTCGTCACCGGGGAGAGCGTGGGGCAGGTGGCGAGTCAGACACTGGAGAGCCTCACCGTCACCAACGACGTGGCGCGGATGCCGGTCTTTAGGCCATTGATCGGACTCGATAAGGTGGAGATCATGGATATCGCCCGAAGGATCGATACCTACGAGACATCCATACAGCCCTACGAGGACTGCTGCACCATATTCACTCCCAAGCATCCATTGACCCGGCCCAATCTCGACCGCATCCTGCGTTCCGAAAAGAAGTTGGATATAGAAGGACTCGTGGGGCGGGCCATGGAAGGCATAGAGGTAGTGGAATTCACACGGTAAGGAACGGGTATGAACAAACAAAATCTGCTGGACACATTATCACGCATCGACGGCCGGGGGTACAAGGCCTACAAGGATATACGAGGGAGCTACCACATGGATTCCTATATCCTGCATATCGACCATGTGCAGTCAGATCCCTTCGCGTCACCCTCCCGGATACGAATCGAGATGCCCCAAAGAAAGGCGGGCTTTCCGGCGGCTCTCTACGACACGCCGGTCAAGCACCGGGCGCTGTCGGACTATCTCACACGGCAGCTGCACCGCTGTGTCCGCCGCTACGCCAAGGGTAACCGGGGCAGCGGCAAGAGCGGGGCCGTCCGGGTCCAGTCGGTGGGCCAGGAGATCCTGGAGCGGACCTCTGTCGTGATTGACAGCGATAAAGTGGAGGCGAGGCTTTCGATAGGATTGCCCGCGGCGGGACGCAGGGTGCTGGGGCGGCAGGCCGTCGGGATGTTTACCGGGGAACTGCCGCAGATCGCCGAAGAGGCTCTCTGTCTCAAAAACCTCGATCAAAAGGCGATACAGGAACAGGTAGATCTTTGCGAGGACCAGGCGGCATTGCGTGACTGGCTCGCGGATAATGACTGTGTGGCCTTTGTGGGGGAGGGGAGCGTACTGCCCCGTCGAAGCGGGGTGGACGATAGACCCATGGAGAACGGGGCCATACCATTTGCGCCGCCGGACTCATTAACACGGGAAGTGAACATACCCCACAAAGGCATGATCAAAGGGATGGCGATCCCCCGGGGGATCACACTGATCACCGGAGGCGGCTATCATGGCAAATCGACCCTGTTGCGGTCCATCGAGCGAGGGGTCTACGACCATATCACAGGAGACGGCCGGGAGTATGTGGTGACTGATCCGTTGGCCATGAAGATCCGGGCCGAGGATGGCCGCAGGGTGGAACAGGTAGACATCAGCCTCTTCATTAATGATCTGCCCAATGGGGAGAGCACCGGTAGCTTCAGTACAGAGAACGCCAGCGGCAGCACCTCCCAGGCCGCCAATATCGCCGAGGCGCTGGAGGCGGGGGCGAATGCGCTATTGCTGGACGAGGACACCAGCGCGACCAATTTCATGATCCGGGACGCCCGGATGCAGCGGTTGATCCCGTCTGCAAAGGAGCCCATCACACCCTTCATAGACAGGGTGCGGGGGCTGTATGAAACGATGGGGGTATCCACCATACTGGTCATCGGCGGATCGGGTGATTATTTCGACGTGTCCGATCAGGTGATACTGATGGATCACTACGAACCCTACGATGTGACAAGTAAGGCCAGGGAGATCGCGTCTGAACAGCCCACCAATCGCTCTATCCAGGAACCGGGGCGGAATATCAATATCCGATCACGGATAATTCTGTCCGACAGCCTGGAACTGACGGGGCGGCGGCAGAAAGTCAAGTCCCGGGGGGTGGACGCCATCCGCTACGGGGATACGGACCTGCAACTCGATGATGTGGAGCAATTGGTGGATCCCAATCAAACCCGGGCCATCGCCGAGATCATCCGATACGCCATAAAATATATGGGTGGGGACCGGACGGTAAGAGAGGTCATCGAGCATGTGATAGCGGATATGGACAGAGACGGACTGGACGCATTGTCAAGCTTCCGGGGGCATCCGGGGGAAATGGCACGGCCCAGGGGGCTGGAGATCGCCGCCGCTTTTAACCGGCTCCGCATTCTGCGGGTCAGACAGAAATAGAAAAATAACCGTATAACCCACAAAAGGCATTGCCATCATAGGGAAGAAATGATATAATCAATTCGTAAAGGTCAAAGATAGTCAAACTTTATTTTAACCATAAAGAGGTGGTCATAATTGGAATATAAAGATTATTACAAGGTGCTGGGCGTAGAGCGAGGCGCCGATGCAGATACCATAAAAAAGGCCTACCGGAAGCTGGCGAAGAAATACCACCCCGACGCCCACCCGGACGACAAAGAGTCGGAGCAGAAGTTCAAGGAGATCAACGAAGCCTACGAGGTGCTGAAAGACCCGGAGAAGCGAAAGAAATACGACGCCTTCGGGCAGAACATGCATTTCTCCGGCGGGACCAATTTCGATCCGTCCGAGTTTGGATGGCAGCGGGCGAATACCGGAGGCGGATTCGGCCGGGGCGGTTTCAGCGATTTCTTCGAGATGATCTTCGGGGACCAGGGGATTGACTTGGAGGATCTCTTTTCCCAGGGTGGCGGTACCATACACCGCACCTATGGGGGCAATTTCGGTAACGGCGGATTTTCCGGCAGTACCAGACGCAGGCCCCAGGGCCAGGACGTGGAGACACAGTACGAAGTGCCCCTCACAATGGCGATGAACGGCGGGGAAGAGATCATATCCCTGACATACCCAGACGGCAACACCAAGAGGATCAAACTCCACATCCCCAAGGGCATCATGCCAGGGGAGGCCGTGAAGCTGAAGGGCCAGGGGATCAACGGCGGCGATCTAAAGGTGCGCATCCAGATCAAGGATCAGAAGGGGCTGAAAATGGAAGGCCGGGATCTCATCATGGACCTGCCTGTGGCGCCCTGGGAGGCGGCGCTCAACGAAAAGGTACGGGTCAAGACCCCCAGCAATATGACGGTGGATATCAAACTGAAGCCGGGACTATCCGGCGGCAAACGACTGCGGATCGCGGGTCAGGGGTACACCGACCGAAAGGGGCAGAAAGGCGATCTCTACGTGGAGGTAAACGTGGTGGTGCCAAAGAGCCCCAGTGAGAAAGAAAAGAAACTGTACGAGGAATTGAAAAAAATAAGTGAAGTGCCCAGGAGGGATGGATAATGAATATCGATACATATACGCAGAACGCCCAGCAGGCGATACTTACGGCCCAGCAGAAGGTCATCGAATACGGCCAGCAGGAGATGGATGTGGAGCATCTGCATCTGGCATTGGTGGAAGACCCTGAAGGGCTCATACCCCGGCTGCTGGATGTGATGGGGGTGGACGCCGCCCAATACAGAAAGGCCCTGGAGCAGGAACTGGCCGCGAGGCCCAAGGTCAGCGGCAATACCCAGCCCTACGCGAGCCGCAGGCTCAATGAGGTACTGGTCCGGGCCGAGAAGGCCATGAAGGAATTCAAGGACGAGTATGTCAGTGTGGAGCACCTGTACCTGGCCATTTTGGAGGACAAGGATAAGAAAACCAAGGCGCTTTTAGAGCGGTTCGGCATCAATAAGGATAGATTCCTGCAGGCGCTGTCCCAGGTGCGGAAGAACCAGCGGGTGACCTCCCAGAACCCCGAGGACAGTTATGACGTGTTGAAAAAATACGGCCAGGAGCTTGTCGAAGCGGCCTCCCGGAATAAGCTCGACCCGGTGATCGGCCGGGACGAGGAGATCCGCCGGGTGATCCAGATACTATCCCGCCGGACCAAGAACAACCCGGTATTGATCGGAGAGCCGGGGGTCGGAAAGACCGCCGTGGTGGAGGGCCTCGCCCAACGGATATTGAAGGGCGACGTCCCCGAATTATTGAAGGAGAAGAAGGTATTCGCTCTCGACCTGGGGGCGCTGATCGCCGGTGCCAAGTACCGGGGTGAGTTTGAGGAACGCCTGAAGGCGGTCTTGAAAGAGATACAGGAGTCCAACGGGGAGATCATCCTGTTCATCGACGAGATACATAATATCGTCGGCGCGGGCCGTACCGAGGGTGCCATGGACGCGGGCAATCTGCTAAAGCCCATGCTGGCCCGGGGTGAACTGCGCTGTATCGGCGCCACCACCCTGGACGAGTACCGGAAATACATCGAAAAGGACGCAGCGCTGGAAAGGCGCTTCCAGCCTGTGATGATCGACCAGCCCAGCGTGGAGGACACCATATCCATACTACGCGGGCTCAAGGATAAATTCGAGATCCACCACGGGGTACGCATCCAGGACAACGCCCTCATCGAGGCGGCGGTGCTATCAAACCGCTATATTACCGACCGGTTTTTGCCCGATAAGGCCATCGATCTCATGGATGAGGCGGCTGCGATGCTCCGGACCGAGATCGACAGCATGCCCGCCGAGCTGGACGAGATCACCCGGCGGCTGATGCAATTGAAGATCGAGCGGGAGGCCCTGAAAAAAGAAAGCGACAAACTCAGCAAGGAAAGGCTCTCAAAACTGGAGAACGAGATCGCGGAACTTAGCGAAACCGCCGATAATCTGACCGCCCAGTGGGAGAGCGAGAAGAATGAGATTCATTCCTTGAAGGATCTGAAACAGCAGTTGGAGGACGTCCACGCCCAGATCGATCGGGCCGAGCGGGAGTATGACTTGAATAAGGTAGCGGAACTGCGTTACGGCGTGCTGCCCGAACTCGAAAAGAAGATCGCCGCCAAGCAGAAGGCCGAGGGTGCCGATGATGAAAAGAGGCTCCTAAAAGAAGAGGTTACCGCCACAGAGATCGCCCAGGTGGTGGCCCGTTGGACGGGCATCCCCGTCTCCCGGCTGATGGAAGGGGAGCGTGACAAACTCCTACGTCTCGATGAGATCATGCACCAGCGGGTGGTGGGGCAAGATCAGGCGGTCCAGGCGGTATCTGACGCCGTAATCCGGGCCCGGGCGGGACTTAAAGACCCCAAGCGGCCCATCGGTTCGTTCCTGTTCCTGGGACCCACCGGTGTGGGGAAGACCGAGGTGGCCCGCACCCTGGCCCAGACCCTCTTCGACAGCGAGGACAATATGGTCCGTATCGATATGAGCGAGTACATGGAGCGCCACGCGGTGTCACGTCTGATCGGCGCGCCTCCGGGATACGTGGGCTACGACGAGGGGGGCCAGTTAACCGAGGCGGTCCGCCGCAAACCCTACTCCGTCATATTGTTTGACGAGGTGGAGAAGGCGCATCCGGACGTGTTCAATGTGCTGTTGCAGCTATTGGACGACGGGCGTCTCACCGACGGCCAGGGCCATGTGGTGGACTTCAAAAACACCGTCGTCATCATGACCAGCAATCTCGGGAGTCAGATACTCATGGAGCGGATGGCTAGCGGCGGCGATATCGATCCTGGCACCGAGGAGGCCGTGATGGCGGTGGTGAAGAAGTCATTCCGGCCCGAGTTTTTAAACCGGGTGGACGATATCGTATTGTTCAAGCCGCTATCAAAGAACGAGATACGCGAGATCGCCAAGCTGCAGTTTGACCGACTGGTCAACACCATGGAAGAAAAAGGAATTCATCTGGAGCTCACCGAAGACGGACTGGACGTCATCGTCGGCCAGGGATATGATCCGGCCTATGGCGCGCGGCCCATCCGGCGCTATATCGAGCGCCACGTGGAGAGCGAACTGGGCCGCTTGATCGTGGCCGACAAGGTGAGTCCCGAGGATGTGGTTCAGGTCACCGCCGAGGACGGACGCCTCGTGTGCCGAATACGGCCTCACTAATCAGCATGCCGCCGGGCCGGTGAAAAGGCCCGGCGGCTTGTTGAATGCTGGAAATTGTGATTTAATAGAGAATCATGTAACATCCAACGATCTAGTGGAATCTTTATGATAGGAAACCATGGAGTACAGCCGATGTTGAAAACGGGAAAATTGGACAGCAAGATGCTGAGCGCACTGCTGACCGGCCTTCCCCAAAACCGGGAGGAGGTCATCCTCGGGCCCGGCATGGGGCGGGACTGTTGTCTGATTGATTTCGGAGAGAGTATCTGCGCCATGACCACCGACCCCATTACCGGGGTGAGCCGGAACCAGGGAGTGCTGGGTGTCCATGTGTCCCTCAACGACCTGGCGGCCTACGGGGCGGAGCCCATCGGGCTGCTTGTGACGCTGATGGCCCCGCCGGACGGCCGTTACGCGGACATCGAGACCGTGATGAGCGACGCCGCCGGGGAAGCCGAGCGGATGGGCCTGGACGTGCTGGGAGGCCATACGGAGGTCACCGACGCGGTAACGCGGCTGGTATTGAGCGTCACGGCCATCGGCAAGGTGTCAAAAGACCGGCTGTTGATGCCGGATCGGATCAGGCCGGGATTTAGGCTGGTGATGACCAAGACAGCGGGGATCGAGGGGACCGCTATATTGGCCGCGGAGTGCGGGGAGGCCCTGGCGGACGAGCTGGGCGAAGACTGCGTCAAGGAAGCCCTCGGTATGATGGACACGATCAGCGTATTGCCCGAGTCCCGGATCGCTGCGGAAACGGGTGCCGTGGCTATGCACGATGTGACCGAGGGGGGCCTGCTGGGCGCGGCTTGGGAGTTCGCCGAGGCGGCGGGACTGGGCCTGCACATCTACCGGGAGCATATCGCCGTGGCGGAGTCCACCCGGGCGATCTGCGAGTATCTGAAGATCGATCCGCTGAAGCTGATCTCCAGCGGGTGCATGCTGATCGCCGTACCCGAGTCGGAGCCGCTGATCGAGGCGCTCCGTGACGCGGGGATCGACGCCCACGATATCGGGTGTTTCAACGAGCGGGGTGACAGGCAGATCATCGCAAACGGGGTCAAGGCGTTTATTGAGCCTCCGGATGCGGATGAACTGTACGACGCCCTTGCGCGCTGCCAACAAATCGTTTGATTTGCCAGGCGCTTATGTTATAATTTTGTCTTGAGTGATTAGCACTATCTGGGAGATATGGATATGATACAGAGCATGACTGGGTTCGGCAAGGGAATGGCGGCGGACGGGGAGAACGAGATCCGTATCGAGCTGAAAACCCTCAACAACCGGTACCTCGATCTCAACACGCGCATCCCGAAGGATTTATCATTCCTGGAGGAAGACATCCGCAATACGCTCAAACGGCAGATCCGCCGGGGGAGGGTGGAGCTATACCTCACCTATGAGCAGAGCGAAGGGGCTTCGGCCCAGGTGACGGTGGACCACGCGTTGTTGGAGCAGTACATGGGGGCCTTTGCCGATATGAAAGAGCGTTATGGGATTGAACCCGATCTCACCGCCTCCGCCATGGTGAAGCTGCCCGACGTGATTCAGCTGAAAAGAAACGATGCCGACGAGGAAGCCATCGGAAAACTGGCGCAGGAGGCGCTTTTCGGCGCCATCGAGGGACTGACCCAGATGCGTGTCCGTGAAGGGGAAAATCTCGCCAAGGATATCGCGGAGCGGGCCGGCACACTGCTCGATATGCTCGATACGATCAAGGAGCGGTCCCCCGAAGTCGTCAAGGAATATAGAGAGAAACTCGAGAACAGGATACAGGAGCTTATCAAGGATACGTCTTCTATGGATGAAACCCGCCTCGAAAGTGAGGTCGCCTATATGGCGGATCGCTGTGATATCGCAGAGGAGATCACACGGCTAGGGAGCCATCTCTCCGAGATCGGCAAGCTCTTGAAGACAGACGGTGCGGTGGGTCGCAAACTGGATTTTCTCATACAGGAGATCAACCGGGAGATCAACACCATCGGCTCCAAGTCCTCCGATCTCACCATCACCCGCCTGGTGGTGGATATGAAGAGCGAGACCGAACGGATACGGGAGCAGGTACAGAATATTCAATAGCCAGGCCGCACGTATGGTGCGGAGAAATGGAGTGAAGTATGGAGATCAATCTGATCAATATCGGATTCGGCAACATGATATCGGCCCAGCGGCTGGTGGGTATTGTCAGCCCCGATTCGGCCCCCATCAAGCGGCTGATCCAGGAGTCCCGGGATGATGGGACTCTGGTGGACGCCACCTATGGCCGCCGGACCAGGGCGGTGCTCATCATGGACAGCGGACACGTGATCCTCTCGGCGGTACAGCCTGAGACCGTGGCCCATCGTCTGGATACCCGGGAAGACGCCGACAAGGGGAAAAAGGCATGAGCCATGGGCTCTTGATCGTGGTGTCGGGGCCCTCTGGGGCGGGGAAGGGCACGGTATGCAAGGCCTACAGGGAGCGTCATCCCGATACGCTCTTGAGCATATCGGCGACGACCCGCGCGCCCAGAAAAGGAGAGGTCGACGGGGTCAATTACTTCTTCAAGACCAGGGAAACCTTCCAGACCATGATCGAGAACGGTGATTTTCTCGAGTACGCCGAGGTCTACGGAAATTATTACGGCACCCCGAAAAAGTATGTCCGGGACAATCTGATGAAGGGCCGGGACATCATCCTGGAGATCGATATCCAGGGAGCGTTGGCGGTCAAGGATAAATTCGAGGAAGGGGTCTTCATATTCATCGTGCCCCCCTCAATGGAGGAACTAAAGCGCCGCATCGTGACCCGTGGCACCGAGACCAAGGAAGAAGTTCTAAAACGGTTTCAGAAGTCCTACGAAGAACTGAATTTCATCAAACGGTATAATTATGTGATCATCAACGATACTGTGGATGCCGCAGTCCAAAAGATGGAATCCATCGTGACGGCGGAGAAATGCAGGGTCAGCCGGTTTTCGGATTGGACGATACCTGAGATCATCACAGAAAAAGAATAATAGGAGGGATCCCCATGATAGAAGCCATGGACAGACTCGGAGAGAAAGTCGACAGCAAGTTTACCCTCGTGATGGAGGTCTCCAAACGGGCCAGGGACCTGGTCAAGGGATACCGGCCATTGACCGATGATCCGACCACAAACCCTGTCACCACCGCCATCAAGGAAGTGAACGAGGGAAAGGTGCATTTTCGCAGGGTCAAGGAGTAGGAAACTGAGGTAATCGGATGTTTGCGGAGGTATTGATCGATCAGCCCCACGAGGCGGTAGATCGGTTGTTCACCTATCGGATACCCGGGACCCTGCCGGGAGTTGCGCGGGGCAGCCGGGTGCAAGTACCCTTCGGACTGGGAAATCGGTTGGTCCAAGGGTATGTTTTTTCTGTGGGGGAACACAATGATTCCCGGTACAAGGCCAAGGACATCGCTGGCCTCATGGATGATACGCCCCTTCTGCGGGAAGAGGATTTCGATCTGATCGATTGGGTGAGGGAACGCTACGACTGTCTGACCATCGAAGCGGTGCGCTGTATCGTCCCGCCCCCCCTGCGGCACGCTATATCCCACCTCGATCAGCTCTGGGCCCATTGGACCATGGAGGATGGATGGGAGCGGACGGTGGAGGAAGACGGCCGGGTCTCCGACGCCATGAAACGGGCGCTAACGTGGCTGCATGCCTGTCAAAGCGCTTCTGTACGGGATTGGATGAATGAGGCGGGTATCGGGCGCAGTACCGTCAAGTCCCTGGAAAAAAGGGGCTGGGTCGGGATAGACAGCCGGATCGTATACCGGGACCCCTGGGACGACGCCGATGAGGCGGAACCCATCCCGGATCGCTTGACAGATGGACAGGAAAAGTCCTTACGCGCGATCACGAACGGGATCGAATGCGGTGAAAGGGTGTATTGCGTAAAGGGCGTCACCGGCAGCGGCAAGACCGAAGTCTATATCCGGGCTATTGCGTATGCCAGAGCAAAAGGTAAGACCGCACTGATGCTGGTGCCGGAGCTTTCATTGACCCCCCAGATTATACGCAGATTCCGCCAGCGGTTTGCCGGCGACATCGCCATCCTGCACAGCCGCCTCTCAGAGGGTGAGCGCTACGATGAGTGGCGGCGGGTCCATGGTGGAGAAGCGGGGATCGTCATCGGGGCCCGGTCCGCCGTGTTCGCCCCGCTTACGGAGATCGGCGTGATCATACTGGACGAGTCCCATGAGGACAGCTACCGGTCCGACGTCCGTCCCCGGTACGACGCCAAAGACGTGGCGGTATGGCGCGGCGAGCGGGAAGGCGCCGCGGTGGTGATGGGGAGCGCCACCCCCCGGATCACCGACTGGCACAAGACGGAGACAGGGACGTACACCCCCCTGGTGCTGGACAAGCGTATCGGAGAATGGTCCCTGCCCGAGGTGGAACTGGTGGATATGCGCAGGGAACTTATTCAGGGCAATCGCACCATGTTCAGCCAGGCGCTGTACGATAGCCTGGCGTCGGCTGTAGAGAGACAAAAACAGGCGATTTTGTTGTACAATAGAAGAGGTTACGCACGCTCTGTATCCTGCCGCAGCTGCGGTGAGGTGATCCGCTGCGAGCACTGTGATGTGTCCATGGTATACCACAGGGCCGAAAACGCGCTGAAGTGTCACTACTGCGGCGCCCAGCGTGAGATGGTGCGCACATGCCCCCACTGCGGCAGCGATAAGATCAAGCCCTTCGGTGTGGGTATCCAGAAAGTGGAGAAGGCGCTGGCCAAACTGCTCCCCCAGGCGCGGGTAATGCGAATGGACAGCGACACCACCTCGGGAAAGCACGCGTACCGGGATATGCTCCGCTCCTTCGGCGCCGGACACTACGATATACTTCTGGGGACACAGATGGTGGCCAAGGGACTGGATTTCCCCAAGGTTGAAGTGGTGGGTATCCTGGCGGCGGACACAACCCTGCATCTGCCGGATTATATGAGCGCGGAGCGGACCTTTCGTCTCATCACCCAGGCCGCGGGCCGGGCGGGGCGCAAAGGCACCGGCCGGGTGATCGTACAGACCTACAAACCCGACCATTACGCAGTACGGTACGCCCTCGGTCATGACTACGATGGGTTTTACCGCCATGAGCAGGATATACGGAAGGTGTTCAGGTACCCCCCGTGGGTGGGACTCATGAAGATCATGGTCACCGGGGAAGAGGAAGACAGTGTCCGGGACGTCTGTACTCAGATTGCCCGGGGAATGCGGGATGGGATCGCTTTGGATCGTGAACTGGCGAAGAATTTCATAGAATGCGGGGCTTACACCGCCCCCATGACCAGATTGAAGGACCGGTACCGCTACCAGGTACTGTGCAAATACGTCCCCGGTGAGGGACATGAAGAAGCCTACCACCGGATCGCCCGGGAGTACCTGGCATTGGTACAGGAGCCGCTCTACGGGTATATCGAGATGGACCCGGTCAGCCTGCTATAGGAAGGTGAACACAATGGCACAGAGAGAGATATTGACCATACCGCAATGGGAGAGTTTTTTGCGGCAGAAAGCAAGAGATGTGGAGAAATTTGACAAACGGCTCTGCCAACTGCTGGACGACATGGGCGAGACCCTGTACAAACGGGACGGGGTGGGATTAGCCGCCCCCCAGGTGGGGGTGCGCCGCCGGGTGGTGGTGATCGACGCGGGAGACGGGTTGATGGAATTGGTCAATCCCGAGATCACGTGGGAGGACGGGGAGCAGATCGGGGACGAGGGGTGCCTAAGTATCCCCGGTGTGCAGAAGCGGGTGCTTCGGCCTATGTCGGTGACGGTGAAGGCCAAGGACCGCCACGGCAGGGATGTGGAATACAGCGGCATGGGGCTCAAGGCCCGGGCGTTCTGCCACGAGATCGACCACCTGAACGGGATACTCTTCATCGACCGCATCCAGGAGGGACAGGAGGAGCAGGAGTAAATGGATATCGTATTTATGGGGACTCCTGATTTCGCCCTGCCCACGTTGGACGCCATCTATGATTCGGACAATACGCTGCTGGCGGTGGTGACACAGCCCGACCGGCCCAGGGGCAGGGGGCAGAAGCTCACCCATTCCCCGGTTAAGAGGTGGGCGGTCAGTAAAGGTGTGCCGGTGCTCCAGCCTAGAAAAGCCAGGGACGCTTCCTTTATAGAGGAACTAAAGGGGTTATCCCCCGATCTCATCGTGACGGCCGCCTACGGACAGATACTGCCCAAGTCGATACTGGACATCCCCCCAAAGGGATGCATCAATGTCCACGCATCGCTGCTGCCCAGCTACCGGGGGGCGGCTCCCATCCATCAGGCGATACTGGACGGATGCGAGCGGACCGGCGTTACCATCATGTATATGGATGAAGCGATGGATACCGGCGATATCCTGCTGCAAAAGGCCATGGATATCAGGGAGGACATGACCTGCGAAGACCTCCACGACGCCCTGGCGGCCCTCGGTGGAGAGTGTATCTCGGAGATACTTCCCGCTTTTGAGGAAGGAAAGCCCGAGGGAACCCCTCAGGTCCACGATGAAGCGACCTACTGCGGCAAGATCACCAAGGATATGGGTATGATAGATTGGCGGGAGGACGCGGACTGCATCCGCCGCCGGGTATGCGCCCTGACCCCCTGGCCGGGAACCTATACCATGGTGGAGGGGCAGCGGCTGAAGATATTGGCGGCGGAGATTGTCGAAGATGGGCCCCGGAACGCGAGGCCGGGGGATGTGTATATTTTTGACGAAAAAGACGGCGTGCGGGTGAAATGCGGACAAGGCGCCCTACGCTTGAAAGAGATACAGGCGCCTGGAAAGCGGCCCATGGCCGATACGGAATTCATCAAGGGGTATCGCATGCGGATTGCCCGGTTTGAGCTGCCTCAAGGAGAGTGAACATTTATGTTTTATCCATATTACGGTTTCGGCGGGATCGTGTTCTTGCTGCCCGCCATCGCGCTGGCGCTATACGCCCAGTTTCATGTGAAATCGGTATTCAATAAATACCTAAAGGTGCCCAATGAATCGGGCAAGACCGGGGAGCAGACCGCCCGGGAGATCCTCGACGCCAACGGGCTAAGACAGATCCCCGTCTACGAGACCCAGGCGGGGGACCACTATCATCCCAAAAAGCAGGCCTTATACCTGTCGAGTTCGGTGTACCGGGGACGGAGCGTGACCTCCATGGGGGTCGCGGCCCACGAGGCGGGGCACGCCATCCAGCACGCCCGCCAATATGTGCCCATCGTGGTGCGCAATGCCATCGTTCCCGTGGTGAATTTTGCCTCTTCGGCCTCCATGTGGCTGATACTGGCGGGATTGTTTATCCGGGGCGCGGGGTTCTTGTTTGATCTGGGGATCATATTCTTCTCGGCGGCGGTGTTGTTTCAGATCATCACACTGCCGGTGGAGCTCAACGCGAGCCACCGGGCGGTGGAGCAATTGTACGCGGTGATGGCGGTGAACGCCGAGGAAGAGCGGGGCGTCAGGAAAGTCCTGCGGGCGGCGGCCATGACCTATGTGGCTGCGGCGGCGGTGGCGGCGGCCCAGTTGCTGCGGCTTGTGTTCCTGCGTAGAAGGCGGTAATCGATGTCCAGGAGCACGATCCATGACAAGGCACGGTATACGGCGGCAGAGGTGCTCAGCAAGGTCATCGAGGAGGGCGCATACTCCAATATCGCCCTCAATCAGGTCTTCCGGGAACAGCGCCTGGGTAGGCAGGACGCGGCTTTTGCCACCCATCTCGCGATGGGAGTGCTGGAACGCAGGCTGTACCTGGACTGGGTCATCGAAAAATACATGAAACGCTGGCCGGGTCACGCCCTGGTCCGCCAGATCCTGCGTCTGGGATGCTACCAGGCGCTTTTTTCCGACTCGGTCCCCGACAGCGCCGCGGTCAATACATCGGTCCAGTTGACCAAAGATGTCGGCGCGCCCGGCCTCTCTTCCTTGGTCAACGGGACCCTGCGCAATATCGTACGGCACCGGGAGAGGGTGGAGATACCCCAGGGCGGTTCGACGGAGGATATGGCTCTGCGATACAGCGTCAAATCCTGGATGGTGGAGATGCTGAAAGCCCAGTATAGGGATGAAGAGATCGATGACATACTGGGGTTTCATCCCATTCCCCTGACGGTGACCGTCAACAAAGAGAAAGAGACGGACCGGGAGCGGATCATTACCCGTCTTCGAGAGGACGGTTGGGACGTCGGCGAAGGGCGATGGGTGCCGGAGGCGATACAGGTAAAAGGCGCGGGGAGTATTGCCCATCAGTCCCTGTATAAAGACGGGAATATCAGCATCGTCAGCGAGAGCGCCATGCTGGCGGTGGGGTGCGTGGACGCCAAACCCGGTGAGCGGGTGCTGGACGCCTGCGCCGCCCCGGGAGGCAAGAGCGCCTTGTTGGCCCAAAAGGTCGGAGAAGAGGGCCTCATAGACGCCTGGGACATCCATCCCCACCGGGTGGATCTGATCGCGGCCCAGGCAAAACGGCTGGGGCTTGCAAACATCCGTTTGTCCGTCCAGGACGCGACGGTGCCCCGGCAGGAACTATTTCATAACTACGACCGGGTGCTCTGCGACATGCCCTGCACTGGCTGGGGAGTGTTGAGCCAGAAGCCGGAGCTTCGGTTCAATACCGATATCCGGGACGTGGGGAGTCTCAACACCCTCCAGCGGGACATACTCTCGCGCTGCTGCGAGTATGTGAAACCGGGAGGCGTCCTCGTGTATGTCACATGCACGGTAAACAAATCGGAAAACGAAGATATTATAGTATCATATTTAGACAATCATAAGGAATACAGGCTGGACGATCTGTCCCCTTTCCTGCCCGAGGGGCTTCATCCACATATCCAGGACAAGGGGATGATCCAACTGACACCGGGCAGGGACGGCGTCCCCGGCTTTTTCATATGCAGGATGGTGCGAAAAGGATGAACCAAACAGACTTAAAATCCATGACCGAAGAAGAACTCTCCGAAACGGCAAAATCACTGGGCCAGCCCGCCTTTCGGGGTAAGCAGTTGTTTGGATGGCTCCAGGGTGTCCGCAATCATTCCCTCGACGAGATGCATACCCTGCCAAAGGTCTTCCGGCAGCGGCTGGCTGAGGCGTATCCCCTGCCCGTCGCCCAGTGCGCGGAACGCCGGGAATCGGCGGATGGAAGCGCTGTCAAGTATTTGTGTTCTTTTGCTGATGGCACTATAATAGAGACCGTAGCGATGCGGTACAAGTACGGCTTCAGCGCGTGTCTTTCCACCCAGGCGGGTTGCCGCATGGGTTGCCGGTTCTGCGTGTCGGCCCAGGGAGGTCTTCTCCGTGATCTGACGGCGGGAGAGATGATCGGTGCGCTCCAGATCGTGGGGGAGGACCTGGCTACCATTGACGCTAGGCCCGCCCGGATCGTACTGATGGGCAGCGGGGAGCCTTTAGAGAATTTAGACGCGGTGCTGCGCTTCCTGCACCTCGTCCACGACCCAAAGGGTTGGAATATAGGCTACCGCCATATTACTGTATCGACCTGCGGACTAGCGGACGCCATCGGGCGATTGGCCGACGAGGGGCTGCCGGTGACACTGGCGGTATCCCTCCACGCGCCCGACGACGCCCTCCGCAAATGGCTGATGCCAGGAGCCGCCCGCTACACGGTCAATGAGATCATAGCGGCGGCCCAGGATTATCAGGAGCGGTCCGGCAGGCGGGTAAGCTATGAATACGCCATGATCCGGGATGTGAACGACAGGGAAGACCAGGCGAAGGCCCTTGCGAGTCTTCTCGCGGGACGCGGGAGCCATGTGAACCTGATCCCGTTAAATCCGGGCAATACCCAGGAATTGCAGCCCAGCAGACCCGAAACCATGCAGCGTTTTTACGAGACGCTGACCCGGATGGGGATCAACGCCACCATTCGGCGGTCTCTGGGAGAAGATATACAGGGCGCCTGCGGGCAGCTGCGCCATCAATATCTGCGGGAGCGGTAAGGAGTCTGCGATGAGGTTTGAGTACGGCTATTTCACCCACAGGGGACATGTTCGACAGCACAACGAGGACTGTCTCTATGTCCCGAATGAGGGGGAATCCCGCCACGCGGGGCTCTCCATCGTGGCCGACGGCATGGGCGGATACAACGCCGGCGACGTGGCCAGCCGTACCGCCGTACAGTATGTACAGGAACATTTCGACGCCGGTGAGGCGGATAAGCTTTCCGACAACGAAGCTGTCAGCGCCTATCTGGTGGATCTGATCGAGGGCGCCAACAGACGGATATTTGAGATGGCAGCCAAAGACAGCGGCCTGGCCGGAATGGGGACGACCCTTACCTTCGCCTGGATCCACGGCCCCGACGCCTATATCGCCCATGTGGGGGACAGCCGGTGCTATCTGATCCGGGATACGCACATCTCCCAGATCACCAAGGATCATTCCCTGGTGCAGCAGTTGGTGGATGCCGGGCAGATCAAGGAATCGGATATGTACGACCATCCCCAGAAGAACATCATCACCAGGGCCGTGGGCACAGACAAAGATGTGGCCCCGGATATCTTCAAGATATCGGTAAAGCCCGGGGACGTATTGCTGCTTTGTACCGACGGATTTATCAATCACGTGAATATCAAGGACTACGCTTCCTCCTTTGACGGGACGCGTTCCCTTACGCGCCTGGCCGGCGACCTGGGGCAAAAGGCACTGGACGGCGGCGGCAAGGACAATATCACCCTGGTTCTGGCACGGGTGCTACCGGATGAAGGGCGGGTGGATTGATGCCTGGACGGGTGCTGAACGGCAGATATGAATTAATCGAGCCCATCGGCGGCGGCGGGATGGCGCTGGTCCACCGGGCGCTGGATCACGAGACAGGCAAGATGGTGGCTGTGAAAGTGCTTCGGAGCGACTTGGCGGAGAGTGAGGAATTCGTAGAGCGGTTCCGGCGGGAAGCCCACGCGTCCACCACCCTCGATCACCCCAATATCGTCAAGGCCTATGACGTGGGGTGCGACCGGGGCGATCACTATATCGTCATGGAATACGTCAAGGGCACGACCCTGAAGCGGATGATTACTGCGAAGGGACAGCTGGATATGGATCGGACCATGAAGATCGGGCTGCAGATCGCCCACGCCCTGGCCCACGCCCATGACAGCCATATCATACACAGGGATATCAAGCCCCAGAATATATTGGTGGAGGAGTCCGGCGTCATCAAGGTAGCGGATTTCGGCATCGCCCGGGGGGTGGCGTCTACCACCGTCACCACCATGGCAGGGACCGGGGTCATGGGTTCCGTGCATTACTTCTCCCCGGAACAGGCCCGGGGCCGTCATATGGACCATCGGACAGACATATACGCCCTGGGGATCGTCCTCTATGAGATGATCACGGGGCATTTGCCCTTTGAGGGTGATAGCGCCGTGGAGGTGGCCATCAAGCATATCCAGGAGGATGTCCGGGTGCCGGAGCGATACGTGCGCAAGGTGCCTCCGGCTCTTCGCGACGTGATTCACAAGGCCACCCGGCGCAAGAAAGAGGAACGGTACCAGGATATCCACTGCATGATCGCGGATCTGGAGGCGGCGCTGGAAAACCCGTACCAGCATATCCGCGGCAAAAGAGAAAACGGGATGTCCGGCACCCGGGTGCTGCAGTCCATTACCCCCGCAGGTGCCAAGAAATGGGAGAATCTCTCCAAGAAAAAGCCCTCCAAATGGGGTGTGGCGCTGGCCATCGCCATACCGCTCATTATCGTGGGGCTGATCATCTGGCTTCTTTTGCATGGCATATTCACAAACAACGGCATAGGACGAAGGACTGAGGTGCCTGTGGTGACGGGACTCAGCGTGGAAAGCGCGGAAGCGCTGCTGGAGGACGAAGGATTTACGCTGATCATCGACGGGGAAGAAAAAGACGATGTCTATGGAGAGGGCACGATCATCAGCCAGGACCCCGACGCGGAAGAGACACTGCGCCGGGGCGGCGGCGTCCATGTGATCATCAGCAGCGGTTTCTCCGAGGTGAGTATGCCCCGTCTCATCAATTTAAGCCTGGATGAAGCGGCCAGGGCACTCGAGAACAACGGTCTGCGTGTCGGTGAGACGGAATACACGCCCAGCGCGGTCGACAGGGATACGGTGATCGCCCAGTCCATCTCGGAGGGTACCGGCGTGGAGCAGGGGACCAAAGTGGATCTCACGGTCAGCCAGGGACCCGAGATAGAGAGTAAATCTGTTGGATCCTATGTGGGGAACCAGGAACTGATGGCGAACGCCATGATCAACGGCGACGGTTTTGATGTCGGAGAGATACACAGGGTGTACAGCGAGACATACCGGGAGGGGCAGGTGATCGGACAGAATCCTCCCGCCAACGATACGGCGGAGGAGTTCAGCGAGATCGAGCTTTGGATCAGCCTGGGGCCTTCTCCCAATGGAAGCAAGATATTGACCGTGGATGTCCAGCATTACACTGAGGACGCCTTTGTGAGCGTGTACAGCGGGCCCATATTGATCTACGAGGGGTATCCCCAGGTCAGCACCCTTGAGATTCCGGTCAGCGGCGAGGGAGCTGTCACCTATCAGATCTATATAAACGGGGAACCGGCAGGGACACAGACCATCACGTTTGAAAGCCCGGAGGCGGGTCAATGATCCATACGGGGCGCATTTTGAAGGGTGTGGGGGGCCAGTACTGGGTCCAAACAGGCGACGCCGTGGGAGTATACAAGCCGCGGGGGGTATTCCGCGCCCAGGATATCAAGCCCATGGTGGGAGACCGGGTCAAGGTGGATACTGAGAAAGAACGGCTGGAGGAGATTCTGCCCCGGACAAACAGTCTCGTCCGTCCACCCGTAGCCAATCTCGATATGCTGGCCGTTGTGATGGCAGTCAAAGACCCGGACCCCGATTTATTGATGGTGGATAAACTGTTATTGGCCGCCAGGATGATGGATATAGCGCCCATGCTTGTATTGAATAAATGCGATACGGCGGAGGCGAAGGCCGTTTCGGCGATAGAGATACAGTACGCAGGGAGCGGCGCTCCCCTGTACCCCGTATCGGCCCGGACAGGGGCGGGACTTAGCAATCTGATCAAGGGGATGGGAAAAGGCACCCTGGCTTTGGCGGGTCAGTCGGGAGTGGGGAAATCCTCCCTGGTAAACGCGTTGGCGGGGAAAGCGCTGATGGACATAGGGAGCTTGAGCCAAAAGCTTGCCCGGGGCAAACACACCACCCGCCATGTGGAACTGATCGAACTACGAGCAGACCTGTATCTGGTGGATACCCCGGGATTCAGCCTGATTCAATTGGATACGATTTCCGCGGAGCAGGTCCGGTATTTCATGGAGGAATACGCCCCCTACGAGGGCCAATGCCGGTTCAATGGCTGCCTCCATGACCATGAACCCGGATGCGCCGTCAAGGCTGCCATCGAAGCAGGAAAATTAAATAAAGACCGTCATGAGCGGTACAAGACGATATTGGATGAGATCAAGGTGAGAGAGGAGAACAAATGGAAGTAAAGATCGCACCCTCCATACTGAGCGCGGATTTTTCCTGCCTGGGCAAGGCCATCGGATCCATGGATGAATGGGGGGCCGATATGGTGCATATAGACGTGATGGACGGGCATTTCGTACCCCCCATCACCATCGGACCCATCGTGGTGGAGGCGCTGCGGCCCTTGACCGACAAGCCCTTTGACGTGCACCTGATGGTAGATAACCCCATGGACCATGTGGACGATTTTATCGCGGCGGGAGCCGACAGCGTCACTGTGCACGCCGAGGTGCTGTCCGATCTGCCCGGAGCCATCCGGCATATCCGTGAAAAGGGTGTGCGGGCATCGGTCTCTGTCAATCCCGAGACACCCCTAAGCGCCGTAGAACCGGTGATCCGCGATGTAGACATGGTGCTTTTGATGAGCGTACACCCCGGCTACGGTGGACAGGCCTTCATCGAGCCGGTGCTGGATAAAATACAAAAATTGCGCAGGATGATGGATGAACTGGGGCTCACCACCGATATCGAAGTGGACGGCGGCATCTATCCGGAAAATGTGCAGTCTGTCATAGACGCGGGTGCCACCGTCATCGTGGCGGGGAGCGCGGTATTCGGCTCCGATGACCCGGGGAAAGCTATCCGGCTGCTGCGGGGACACTGAGCGTGCGCGCCTGTATCCTGACTGGCGGGACCCTGGGGGATATTTCCCGGGTATCGGCCCGGATTCCCCGGATGGACTATGTGGTCTGCGCAGACGAGGGACTCTATTACGCGGAGGGCCTCGGATTGATCCCCGACCGGGTGGTGGGGGATTTTGATTCGGTGGACCCCGCGCTCCTTGATCAATACAGGGACAAAGGTATTGCCATTGATGAGTACCCGGTCCACAAGGATGAGACCGACACCCAGATCGCGGCGGATTCACTCCTTGCGATGGGAGCCTCCGAGATATGGCTCATAGCGGGGGCGGGGACCCGGCTGGACCACAGCTACGCCAATCTGATGCTTCTATTCCGCATGGCGGAAAAAGGCGCCAGGGCCCGTCTCATCAACCAGTACAATCTGATCACGCCCATCCTGGATGAACACGATATATACGGCGAAGAGGGGCAGATCGTCTCTTTTCTGCCTTTCGGGGGCGAGGCAGTGGTGGATACGGCTACGGGACTATCTTATTCCCTTACCGGTCTGCGCCTCCCCATGACCGAGCCCGTCGGCGTCAGCAACGTGATGACGGGTGAAAAAGCCCATGTCCGCCTGAAAAAGGGACGGCTCCTCTGCATGATGTCGTGGGATGAATAAGCCCTATCGGGCGATTCCCCGCATAGTATGTAGGGAAGGAGCCCTGTGCCATGCGCAACCGATTTTACTGCAGACCCAATAACGTGATCAATCAGGTCATCGCCGCGATCATGATCATCGGGGGATTGATCCTGATTATCGCGTTTACGCCGCTTTGGATCTGGCTGATCCTGATCGGCACCATCCTGATCGTGCTGGGGGTACTGATCCTCTTCGCCTGGAGATTGTAGCGGCCGCAGGGGACCAATACATATAAATAAAGTAATTTATTTTATTTTGCGTTAGATAGACAGAACTGTATAGAACGTCGAAAAGCACGCCCGCCGGACGTGCTTTCGTGTACGGATAATAAGGTATTATAGCGCGCGCTGTACCTTGCCGGAACGCAGGCAGCGGGAGCACACCTTGATGGTCTTGGGTGATCCGTCCACGATGGCCTTCACCTTGCGGAGATTGGGCTCCCATGTACGGTTGGTCGCTTTATTGGAATGGCTGACGCTCTTTCCGAAGACCTTGCCTTTATGGCATACATCACAGACTTTCGACATCTTGACACCTCCTTGTCCCGATGTTCCGCCCCGAAAAATTCGGTATTTCCCGGGCGAAAAACAGTAACATTCTATCATTGGCAAGCTCTTTTGACAAGATACAAAATAAAAATGATTTGAAACTTAAGAAAGTCTGATATACAATAAGACCCTGGAACAGCACTTGGGAAGAGTCAATGGGTTTGATTCGTAATCTGACAATTCGATAAGTACCGAGGAAAGGAGCAATGGAATGAGCGCAAGAAAGATCAATGCGCTTGGCGAGATCGTCATATCCGATGAAGTCCTTGCCACATTGGCCGGCGTCACCGCTGTGAAATGCTACGGGATCGTGGGGATGGCGTCCAAAAGAGCCAGCGATGGGATTGTGCAGCTCCTGGGGATAGAAAATTTGTCCCGCGGGGTGAAGGTACAGACCACAGAGGACGACATCGAGATTGATCTGTACATCATTGTGGAATACGGCGTTTCCATATCCACTGTGGCGAAAAACGTAATCGAGACCGTCAAATACAGTGTGGAGAACTATACAGGGCTGACCGTCGATCGGGTCAATGTCTTTGTGGAAAGCGTCCGCGTGTAAAATCTTGAAGGAGGAACATGCAGTGCGTACACAACACACAGACAGCGGCCTTTTGAGGCGTATGATCCTGAGCGCCGCTGCGTTTCTGGAGAAGAATAAACAGGCAGTCAACAGTCTAAACGTATTTCCGGTTCCGGATGGCGACACCGGTACCAATATGTCTCTTACGGTCATGTCCGCAGTCAAGGAGATCACGGCCCTGGAGGAAAACGCTCCCATGGCCGATCTCGTTACCGCGTTGTCCCGGGGAGCCTTAAAGGGCGCCCGGGGGAATTCCGGCGTCATTTTATCTCAGTTATTCCGCGGATTTGCCGAACACATGAAGACCACCGAGACCCTGGACACCAAGCAATTGGCACAGGCGTTTCAGAAGGGCGTGGAGACCGCCTACAAGGCCGTCATGAAGCCGGTGGAGGGCACCATCCTGACCGTCGCGCGGGTGACGGCGGACCGGGCCAAGACCTTCGCCAGGCGGGAAGAGGATATCGAGGAATTTTTGACGAGCTGCATCGAGGTGGCCCGGGATACCCTGGAAAAGACCCCCGACCTGCTGGACGTGCTGAAAGAGGCCGGGGTGGTGGACGCGGGCGGCATGGGCCTTCTGTACCTGCTCATCGGCGCGCGCAATGTGTACACCGGCGAGCTGGATTTGGACGATCTGATCGCGGAGGCCGGTATCCCCGGCACCACCGCACAGGAGTTTGAGGAAGGCATCGAGAACGGCTACTGCACCGAGTTCATCATCGAAAACATCCATCCCTATATCGAGCTGCCCGACGACGTCGGCAAGCTCCAGGACAAACTGGGCAATCTGGGCGATTCCATCGTCGCGGTCTACGACGAGGACCTGATCAAGATCCATGTCCATACCGAGATGCCCGGCAAGGTACTGCAGCTGGGCCTGCGGTTTGGTGAACTGACCAATATCAAGATAGACAATATGCGCCACCAGCACAGGCATCTGGAAGACGTCAAGAAGGAAGAAGAGAAAAAGCCCTGCGGTGTGCTGGCGGTGGCCATGGGAGAGGGCATCAGCCAGGTCTTTACCGAGCTGGGGGTGGACCACATTATCCAGGGCGGTCAGACCATGAACCCCAGCATCGAGGATATCTTAAACGGGGTGGACGAGGTGAACGCCGAGGACGTCTATGTCCTGCCCAATAACTCCAATATCATCCTTTCCGCCCAGCAGGCGGCGGATATCAGCGACAGCCGCATCCACGTGATCCACTCTAAGAGCATCCCCCAGGGGATGGCGGCCATGCTGGCCTACAATCCCGACGACCCGCCGGAGGCCAATGTGGAGCATATGGAGCGTTCCATGGAGGCGGTGCTCACCGGCCAGGTGACCTACGCGGTCCGGGACAGCGAGATGAACGGGATGAAGGTCAAGGAAGGCGACATCATCGGGCTGTGCGGCAAGGAGATCAAGGCCTCCGGAGACGACGTCAATACGACCACCATGGATCTCATCAAATCCATGGGCCCCGAGGAAAAAGAAGTCATGACCGTGTTTTACGGGAGCGATGTTAACGAGGAGCAGGCCAACACCCTGACCGAAGAAGTGGAGAAGGAATACCCCCAGATGGAGATCCAGACCCTGCCCGGCGGCCAGCCATTATACTACTACATCATTTCGGTGGAATAATCCAAGACACGTAAAAGGAGAGGCGATATGCCTCTTCTTTTTTTTGTATAAGAAAAGGCAAAGGGAAAACCCTATTGCGGGTCGAATCATTTCCTGTCGAAGGGGGACCCCATGATTTCACCTGATATCCAGTCCGTCAAGGGAATCGGGCCAAAGAAAGCAAAACGACTCAATAAGCTGGGGATCTACACCCTGCGGGATATGCTCACCTATTATCCCCGGGGCCATGAGAGCTGGGCTTATGTGCCGTCCATCCGGGATATCCCCCCGGAGGGGAATGTCATGGTGAAGGGCTCTTTCACCGGTTCTCCCAATACAGTTCGTATCCGGAAGGGACTTACCATCACCCGGTGGACCCTTGCCGATGACAGCGGCTCCATCGAGTGCGTTTGGTACAACCAGCCCTATCGCACAAAGCAGTACCAAAGCGATATGGAGTACGGGATCCTGGGCGCTGTGGGGCAGAAGGGACGCAGGCAGATCGTGAATCCCCATATCGTACCTGGTAACGAGATCGGCACCGGCGCCAAATACCTGCCGGTATACCCTTCCGCGGAGGGTGTCTCCCAGCGGGACCTTCGGCATTTGGCGAAAGAGGCTATGAAGGAGCTTGCGTCGATTACCGAGACCCTGCCGCTATCCATTCGGGAAACATATCATCTGTGCGGTATCAGCGAGGCGGTTGGGCAGATCCATTTCCCCGAAAGCGCCGAGAGACTCGCTCCCGCGAGACGCCGGATCGTCTTTGAGGAATTCTTCTGGTACCAGCTCGCCCTGGCCCGGATACGCAGCGATCGTCAAAAAAATGTAACGGGGCCCAACTGCCCCGTAGAGAAAGAGGATGTGGAGGCTTTCTTGGCCGCCATGCCCTTCGCGCCCACGGGCGCCCAGGAAAGGACCATCGGGGAGATCGCGGCGGACATGGCCCATACCTATCCCATGAACCGCCTGGTTCATGGCGACGTGGGCAGCGGCAAGACATTGATCGCGGCCTTCTGCCTGTACGCCGCCTGGAAAAACGGGTACCAGGGGGCGATCATGGCCCCCACGGAGGTGTTGGCGCGGCAGCTCTATAGCGTGCTCACGGGGCTTCTTAAGCCCTTTTGCATCCGGACGGCGCTGCTCACCGGCAGCCATACCGACCAGGAGAAATCAGCGATCAAGGAGGCCCTGGCATCGGGACAGATCGATTTGATCGCGGGAACCCACGCGTTGATCCAGGAGGACGTGTCGTTTGACCGTCTGGGGATGGTGGTGACCGACGAGCAGCACCGGTTCGGGGTCAGACAGCGGTCTGTCTTGAAGGCGAAGGGCGGCGACGTCCACATGCTGGTGATGTCCGCCACACCCATACCCCGCACCATGGCCCTTCTGTTTTTCGGCGATCTCGACGTGTCCACACTGGACGAGATGCCAAAGGGCCGAAAACCCATCCGCACCGACCTCGTCGACCGGCGGTATCGCCCCCGGATCTACCGGTTTATCCGGGAGCGGGCGGAGCTGGGCGAGCAGGTCTATATGATCTGCCCCCTGGTTACGGACAGCGAGACATTGGAGGCCCAGTCGGCGGTGTCCTACTATGAGACATTGCGGGAAGGGCCGCTCGTAGACATTGGTATCGGCCTTTTGCACGGCAGGATGAAGGCCGAGGAGAAGGAATCGGTGATGCGGGACTTTACCGAGGGCAGGATCCGGGTCCTCGTATCCACCACCGTGGTGGAGGTGGGGGTGGACGCGCCCAACGCCACCGTCATGCTCATCGAAAACGCGGAGCGGTTCGGTCTCTCCCAGCTCCATCAGCTGCGGGGACGGGTGGGCCGGGGCAGCCGGCAGTCCTACTGCATATTGATCTCGGACACCCAAAACGAAGATACCAAAAAAAGACTTCGATTTTTGACCACAACGTCCGATGGGTTCGCCGTGTCGGAGGAGGATTTGAAGCTGCGGGGCCCCGGCGATTTCTTCGGGACGCGGCAGCACGGCATTCCCGCATTTGATCTGGCCGATCCCATCCGCCATATGGGCATACTGAAGGAAGCGGCAAAAGCGGCCCATGCCGTCGCGGAGGGCCGGGACGGCGCTGAATGCGAGGATATGATTAAAAGGGCCCTTTCGAAGATGGCGGACCGTGAACGAATTTTGATGAATTGATTTTGTTTTAAAAAGAGAAAAGCGCGTTTCCATGTTTGAGAAGTATTACATGGATTATATAAACGGCGAGTGGGACAAATTATGACTAGCAACGACACAGGAGGTGAAAAAAATGGCAGCGAATAACAATAAGAGTGTTGTCCCCGACGCGAGGCAGGCGCTCAACAACATGAAGTACGAGGTCGCCAACCAGGTCGGCGTGAATCTGCAGCAGGGATACAACGGGTACATGACAACTCGCGAAGCTGGTCATATCGGCGGGCAGATGGTCAAAAAGATGATCGAAGCCCAGGAAAAATCCATGAGCGGCAAGTAAATAACCTGAACGAATGGGCAGGTCTTTTTAAAAGGCCTGCTTTTCTTTTTGTATACACTATATAGATATTCCGTGGCTGAGAAGTGTTACATGTTTATTGATCGGGCATTCGGGGCAAATTAGGACCAGCGAACAACAGGAGGTGAGATTCCATGGCAGACAGAAACAATCGGCATTTGGTACCTGAGGCCAGGCAGGCGCTGAACAACATGAAGTACGAGGTCGCCAACCAGGTGGGCGTCAATCTGCAGCAGGGATACAATGGGTACATGACAACTCGCGAGGCTGGTCATATCGGCGGGCAGATGGTCAAAAAGATGATCGAGGCCCAGGAGAAATCCATGAGCAACAAGTAAATAAATGATGAAACGGGCAGGTCTTATTATAGGCCTGCTTTTTCTTTTTTTGGCTTTTTCGGCTTTTGAGTTTATTCCATGACTGAGAAGTATTGCTTGGGTTATCAGGCCGGCATTCGGGACAAATTATGATTAGCAACGACAACAGGAGGTGAATTTCATGGCAGACAGCAACAATCGGCATTTGGTTCCCGACGCGCGTCAGGCGCTCAACAACATGAAGTATGAGGTCGCCAACCAGATCGGCGTCAATCTGCAGCAGGGCTACAATGGGTACATGACAACTCGCGAGGCTGGACATATCGGCGGACAGATGGTCAAGAGAATGATCGAAGCCCAAGAGAAATCCATGAGCGGCAAGTAAATACCTGATCAAAGGGCAGGTCTGTGATAGGCCTGCTTTTTCTCATTTGAGTGAAAGATTTCATGGGGTAACGGGGCACAGATCGGGATATCCTAAGAGTAGCAACGACGACGGGAGGTGAGATTTCAATGGCAAACAACAGCAATCAAAAACTGGTCCCCGAAGCGCGGCAGGCTTTGAACAATATGAAGTATGAGGTGGCCAATCAGATCGGCGTGAATCTGAAACAGGGATACAATGGTGATCTGACAACCCGTGAGGCCGGATATATCGGCGGATATATGGTGAAACGAATGATCGAACAGGCCGAGCGGTCCATGAGCGGGAAGTAATTACAGTCACTTGGCAGGCCCATTTGGGCCTGCTTTTTTACCGGTCGAACAGGGGTCCATTTCTTGTCCAAAAAACGCAGATGTGGTACAATTCATAGAGATAAATGACAAAGGCGGCAGCGCGATGCGGATCATTGCGGGACGGTGGAAGGGTACGCGGCTGATATCCCCGGGTGGGATGAAGACCCGCCCCACCACAGACCGGGTGAAGGAATCTGTTTTTTCCATTTTGGGTCGGAGCGTGGAGAATGCCCGTGTTCTGGACCTCTGTGCAGGGACCGGCAATTTGGGGTTCGAGGCGTTGAGCCGCGGCGCCGAATCCGCCGTGTTCGTGGAGAAGAGCGCGAAGGCTCTGGCCATCATCCGGGAGAACAGTGAAAAACTGCGCGCCGAAAACGTCCGCGTCCTCCGGGGTGACGCCCAGCGATTTGTCCGGAACTGGGACGGAAAAGAATCCTTTTCACTGATATTCTTCGATCCGCCCTATCGCGGCGGGCTCTATCGGCCCGTATTGGAGGCCATCGATCACAGCCAGATCCTTTGTGCGGAAGGACTTGTGGTGGTGGAGCACGGGCGGGACCAGGGTTTGGCCGCATCCTATCAGAGTCTGGCGGTCATTGACAGCCGCCGGTATGGAGATACCCAGATCAGTTTTCTCAAGAGGCAGAAAGAGGTCGATCTATGAACATTCGCACCGCCGTATATCCCGGCAGTTTCGATCCCGTCACACTGGGGCATATGGATATCATCGAGCGGAGCGCCAAGGCATTTGAGCGGCTGGTGGTGCTGATCGTTGAGAATCCCGAAAAAAAGGTATCATTTTCCTTGGAGGAAAGACGGGCACTCATAGAGAAAGTTACATCTCATATGGACAATGTCTCCATCGACACCCACCGGGGGCTCTTGATCGACTATCTGCGCGGCCATGACTACCGGATCATCATCAAGGGACTTCGGGCCATATCGGATTTCGACTACGAGTTTCAGATGGCGCTGACCAATAAAAAGCTGGCGGAAGAGATCGAGACCATGTTCATGATGACACGGGCCGAATACGCATTCCTGAGCTCCAGCGTGGTGAAGATCGTCGGCCCCATGGGCGGAGACATATCGGGAATGGTGCCCGCCTCGATCAAAGAGGATATATTACACCGGCTTACTTCGTTGAAAGGTGAGGAATGAGATGAATATTCTGCGTTTGCTGGACATGCTCGAGGACGAGATCGAAAACGGACGGCCGGGGATCTTTACCGGCAGGGTGTCGGTGGACGGCGTGCGGTGTATGGCGCTCTTACGGGACATCCGCACCCATCTGCCGGAAGCCATCGAAAAAGCGAAGAAGGTGGAGGACAACCAGCAGCGGATACTGGTGGACGCCCAGCAGGAGGCCGACGTGATCGTCAACGACGCAGAGCGGCGGATGGACGATATGGTGGAGGAGCACGAGCTGGTGCAGAAGGCCTATGAGACGGCCCGGCGCATCCTGGAAAACGCCCACCAAAACGCCAAGGAGATCCGGCTCGGCGCCAAGGAATACGCCGATGAGATGCTGGAGGAAGTGGAGGCCTATTTGGAGAACCGCTTGGAGACCCTGCGGCAAAACCGGGACGAGCTCAATGAGATGAGTTTGTAGGTATTAGGGATTAGGTAAATTCAAAATTATGAAGATATCTTGTCGGGAACAACCTCTGTGTTGTTCCTTCTTTTGCGCCGGAAACGATCTTTCCGATGATCTGTAACCGATCTGTTGTTTCTCATTCGGAAACGATCCAGCCGAACGCCCAGGGCCCGATGCAGCCGTCCGTCGGAAACAAACCGCCGCAATAATGCCGCAATCCGGTAGGGAACAACCTCTGTGTTGTTCCTTCTTCTTGCGCCGGAAACGATCTTTCCGATGAACCCCGTCGGGCACGCCCGCCGCCCGATTTGTATATTGGGGCTGCCTCTCTCTATCACCTCAAAGACCCGATACCCTCATCGGGCCGCCCTCTCCCGCCGGCAACCATATATTCTTTGTATTTGCTGTGTTTCTTTTTCTTTCGTGTACGTTTATTATGCGAATATACCGAAAATACATCACAACAAGATAGGTTTGGTCGCTAATATGGAAGAATATTCTAAACGAACATCGTTATAAATTGATTCCTAACGGTTTTTGGACCTGAAAATTGTATGGTTGCGATGTCCTCATTCCCGTAGATGCAGATAAAAAACCCGGCTTTCATCTGATTATCTGCGGTTTAGGGAAAGAAGGATCCCGCCCATGGCCGCGAATTCTAACCCCGTAAATAGTGAAAACACATTGAGGCATAATGGGAGACGTTAATAAAGATGAACCCGTAGTGCTCGATACCCCCATCGGGCCGTTAGAAATGCTCCGGTCTCACGATCGGCGTTTGTTTCGATACGCGGCGTACAGATACCCGACGAGCAATGCGCCCATCAGGATATAGGATATGCCCTCGTTGGCGCGGAGAGCCGCACGGACCGGGGAAGGCGCGGCGGATACGGCCACGGCCATCTGGTCCAGGGGCAGCAGCAGGGTGGCGGCGATGGTGAGGGCGGCGGCGGTCACGGCGTGGACCGCCCTGGCGCCCAGGTATCGCCAGAGGGGAAAGGACCGCCCCTCCCATAGCGCCGTGGTCTGGCCGATGATGGCGAACCCGCTGAACCCGATCACGAGGGCGCACAACCCCAGCCGCAGCCACAGCGGCGCTGCTGCCTCCGTGATCCGGGCGCAGCCCCCCGATATCTCGATGACGCCGGAAACCGTTCCGGTAAATAGCTCTCTTGTGATTCCCAGGGGAGACGCCATGGGCCGGAAAAGGCGGTATAGGAAGCTCCACGCGCCGCAGGCGTCCAGGAGGGCGGCGGCCACGGAGCCCAGGATGATATAGCCCCCCACCAGCAGCATGGTCTGCATGGCGTTCTGGACAGAGAGGCCCAGGGCGGACAGGAATTTACTCTTTGTCTGGGGCGGGGTTTTGATCTCCACGCATGACGATGGATGATCTTGCATTCCGCGGACGGGAACCCGGGATAGGATGATACCGGTCACCAGGGCGGCGGCGTAGTGACTGAGGGCCAATGCCCAGCCCCAGGCGGCGTGGCCGAGCATCCCCACGCCGACGGCCCCCAACATGAATAAGGGTCCGCAGACATTGCAGAAGCAGATGGCCCGTACGCTGTCCGCCTCCGTGATCTGCCCCGTGTTGAGGGCGTCCCGGACAAACCGCGCCCCCGCCGGGAACCCGGAGAGACACCCCATCAAAAAGAGGGGACCGCAGGCCCCGCCGCAGCGGAATAGCCGGGCGCTCACATGGGAGAACCCCCGGGCGGCCCGTTCAAAGAGCCGTGTGCGCAGGAACAGGGGACAGAGGATGAGAAAGGGGATCAACCCCGGGGCCACGGTAAACAGGAACAGCTCCATTCCCCGCAGCGCCGCCCGGTAGGCGGGGGAGGGGAACAGCACGATAAGCAGGATGGCGGCGAAAAGCAGCAGGTCCCTGACCCACTGAAAAACGCGCGGCCGGATGGAGGGCTTGGCTTTTTTGTTCATGCCAAAACCTATGCTTGGGAGGGAATCCTTTATGCGGATATGGGGAATGGCTTACGGGTGGATATAGGGCTGATAATAGTCCCGGTTTCCGGTCCGTTTATCCGTGCCGGGCATCCCCAGATCATAGAGATTCTGGGCACGGATGTCCAGGAGGAGCTGGGCGCGGGCGGATCTGGACTTCATCTCCTTCAGGGCCTTGGCCGGGCTCATGACCAGGGGCAGGGAGGCGTTTTCCTGGATGGCTTTGATGAGGGGCACCGCGCTTTCATTGAATCCCAGCACCCGCAGGTACCCCGGTCCGCCCGCTCTTTTGTACCTGTCGAGCTCCCGCCGTGTGAGACCTACGAGGCCGTAGGCGAGGATGCGCCTGATACGGGCGTAGGTGTAGCGGCGGGTGGCGGCGGCGTCGACGAGCTCTTCCACGCCGGATGTTTCCTGGGCCAATCTTTGGAGCCTGTTTTCTAACCCTTCGGACACATCGGGCCAGAGGGCGATCTGATCCGGCGTCGCCCTGCGCAGGCAGGCAAGCACCGCCGTATCGTAGGCCTCCGGGAATACGGGCGCTTGGCCTTTGTGGACGCAGTCCCGCAGTATCTCATAGGCCGCCTCCGGCATATAGGATGCCACGGTATCGAGACGGCCTTCACCGATTCGCTTGCGGATATAGGAGGCGCTGGCGTAGGATCCGGCGGTCTTTTCATCATGATAGCCCGTACCCTCACGGCGGACGCCCACCGGGTTGATCCTGCTTTTGAGGAGCAGCAGGGACTTGAAGTACTCCACGGCGAGGATATTGTTGGGTTGCTTGACCATCTCCCGCAGTGATTCCGACCCGGCGGCGAGGCTTTCCGAGAGGGCCTCGGCACGGGCGGCGGGGAAGGACTGCCCTTCCTTGAGGGAGCGTTTCAGTGTCTTCTTGAATACTCTGTTTTCTTTGGCGGCGGTCCTGGCGATGGCCTTTAGCGGTTCAAGGCTGTCCGATTCCATACCGAAACAAATGTCGGTGACCACGCCGGTCTTGTCCAGAATAGACACCCCGCCGCGGGCGAACCACTCCGCGGACTGGGCTGCGTATGCGAAGGGAAGCTCCAGCACCAGGTCCGCCCCGCAGGATAGCGCCATCCGCGTCCGGGCCCATTTATCGGCGATAGCGGGCTCTCCGCGCTGGGTAAACGGCCCCGACAGCGCCACCAGGACATACTCGGCTCCGGTCAGTTCCCGGGCCTGATTCAGGTGATAGGCGTGACCGTTGTGAAAGGGATTGTATTCGGCGATGATCCCGGTGACCCGCATAATGGCTCCTTTTTCATAGTCTAACATTAATTATAATGCAAAAGATATAAACATAAAATGCCCTATGAAAGATTTCCGTCAAAAGGTTGCCAGGACAGGGCTTTTTATGTAGAATGGTAAAGGTTGAAAGACGGGACATCGCCCCGTTTACATAATTTATTAATCGGGAAGAAGGAAGACAGCTATGGGAGTCATGGAGTCCATTTGGCGCAGAGCCAAGGGAGACGTGCAGCATATCCTGCTGCCGGAGGGAACGGAGCCCCGCATGCTGCATGCGGCGCGCAAGATCACAGACGAGGGGCTGGCCCGCATATCACTGATCGGGAGCCTGGATGAGATCAACAAAGTAGCGAAAGCAGAACAGGTGGATCTTACGGGGGTCGAGATCGTAGACCCCGCCACCCACACAAAACGACAGACATACATCGAACAATTGGTCGAGATGCGCAAACACAAGGGAATGACCCCTGAAAAAGCATCCGGCCTTTTGTATGAGAACGGGTATTACGCCACCATGATGGTGAAACTCGGCGACGCCGACGGGTTCGTGGCGGGCGCCGTTTCAAGCACCCCTCAGGTATGGCGGCCGGTGCTGCAGATCATCAAGACCAAGCCGGGGATCAAGGTGGCGGCCAGCTGCTTTCTGATGGAAGTCCCCGACTGCGAATACGGGGAGGACGGGGTGTTCATCTACGCGGACTGCGGGCTGAACCCCAATCCCAACGCCGAGGAGCTGGCCTCCATCGCCGTGGCGGCGGGTGACATCGCCCAGGTGCTCACGGGCATGGAGCCCCGGATCGCCATGCTGTCCTTCTCCACCAAGGGAAGCGCCGACGATCCGGCGGTCACCAAGGTCCAGGAGGCGACCGCCATCGCCAAAAAACTGCGGCCCGATCTATTGATCGACGGGGAACTGCAGGTGGACGCGGCCATCGTGCCGGGGGTCGCCGCGCGCAAGTGCCCCGACAGTCCCCTGAAAGGGTACTCAAATATATTGATATTCCCCGATCTAGACGCCGGCAATATCGCCTACAAGCTCACCCAGCGCCTCGCCAAGGCCACGGCCCTGGGTCCCCTGAGCATGGGTCTGGCCAAGCCGGTCAACGACCTCTCCCGGGGATGCAGCGTACAGGATATCGTCGACGTCGTGTCGATTACGGCCATAGAAGCACAGAGCATGAAGTAAGGAGTACAAAATGAATATACTGGTTATCAACGCGGGAAGCTCATCTCTAAAATATCAGCTGATCAACACCGAGGACGAGTCGGTCATCGCCAAGGGCAACGCCGAGCGGATCGGGATCGACAATCCGCTGCTGACCCACAAACGGCCCGGCTGCGATCCTGTGAAGATCGAAGTGGACATGAAGGATCACACCGAAGCGGTGCAGCTCGTGATCAAAGCGCTTTTGGATCAGGATCACGGGGTCATCGAGTCCATGAAGGAGATCGACGCGGTGGGCCACCGGGTGGTCCACGGGGGAGAGAGTTTCGCCTCCTCCGTCATCATCGACGATGCGGTCATCGAGGCCATCGAGGCCAACACACACCTCGCCCCCCTGCACAACCCGGCCAATATGATGGGGATCCGGGCCTGTCAGCAGGTCCTGCCCGACGTGCCCATGGTGGCCGTATTCGACACGGCGTTCCACCAGAGCATGCCCCCGGAGGCCTATATATACGCCATCCCCTACGAGGCTTACAAGGACTACGGCTACCGCCGGTACGGGTTCCACGGCACCAGCCACAAATTCGTATCCATGCGGGCCGCCAAGCTTCTCAAAAAGCCCTACGATCAGATGAAGATCGTGACCTGCCATTTGGGCAACGGCTCCAGCGTCGCCGCCGTCAAGAACGGCAAGAGCGTGGACACGTCCATGGGTCTCACCCCCCTGGAGGGACTGCCCATGGGGACACGTTCCGGGACCATCGACCCCGCCATCGTGTATTTTCTGATGGAGAAGGAAGGCCTGGACATCCGGGGCATCGAGGAATACCTCAATAAAAAATCCGGGGTCTTGGGCATCTCCGGTGTCAGCAGCGACTTTCGGGACCTGCTGGACGCGAGCATAGCCGGCAACGAGCGGGCCACCCTGGCGCTGAATGTGGTCGCCTATCATGTAAAGAGCTATATCGGAGCCTATGCCGCCGCCATGGGCGGGGTGGACTGCGTGGTCTTCACCGCCGGCGTGGGGGAGAACAACCCCGAGCTGCGGGCCGACGCCTGCAAGGGGCTTGAATTCCTGGGGATCGAACTTGATCACGCGGTCAATGACGACGCGTACGGCCGCAACGGGTTTGAGGGTTCTATCTCCAAAGAGGGAGCAAATGTCGATGTGTGGGTCATCCCCACCAATGAGGAACTGATGATCGCCCGGGAGACCGCGGCCCTGCTGTAAACCATGCCTTGACAAAGGACCGGAGCCGTCATTATAATGGTATCCTGCATAGCGGGAGTGGTTCGATTTATGCGCATAGAAGTATCCGGTCTTTTGAAGGAAACAGGGCAGTCCGTGCCCATCGAGGAAAATGTCCGCCTGGCTCCGGTGGTGTTTCAGGGAGAGGATATCGGCTTTTCCGAAGATGTGGGCGTAGCGGGCAGCGTGATCAACGCGGGCGAGTATCTGGAGATCTCCGCCCGGGTGCAGGGACAGGCGTCACTGCGATGCGGCCGGTGCACGGAGAGTTACCGGGAGCCCTTTGATTTTGATATGAAGCTGCGTTTCGCGAGAAGCGCGGATCTGGATCATGACATCCTCGGATTCAGCGGGGAGTGGATCGACCTCGATCCCTATCTCGCCACCGAGATCGTCACCAGACTGCCGATCCAGCGGCTGTGCAAAGACGACTGCAAGGGATTGTGCCCCGTTTGCGGGCTTAATTTAAATAAGGCGTCATGCGAGTGTACCATAGAGAGCGATGAAGCCGCACAGAACCCCTTCGCTGTGCTGAAGGGTTTTGTGGATGACTCAGACGAGGAGGTGTAGCCAAAATGCCATTGCCGAAGAGAAGGACGTCCAAAGCGCGGAGGGACAAGCGCAGGACACATCAGAAACTGTCTCAGCCGGGAGTCACGACCTGCCCGCAGTGCGGGGAGCCGGTACTGTCCCATCGGGCGTGCAAGAAGTGCGGGTATTACAAGGGTGAAAGCGTACTGACCATCGCCGACGAAAAGTAATTTTGCAGATAGAAACGGCTTGCCCATCGGCGGGTCGTTTTGTCTTTTTAGGGTTTATTCATTAGGGGAGGGGATTCATAGGTGAGCAGGATTTTAGTTGACGCCATGGGCGGGGATTACGCCCCCACTGAGATCATCCGGGGGACCGTCCAGGCCTGGGAAGAATACAAGCGGCCGATCACACTGATCGGCAAGGAACTTACGATCCTGGAGGAGCTGCGGGCCGCGGGAGCGGACCCCGCCGACTTCACCATCGTCGACGCCAGCGAGGTCATCGAAAACGAAGAGACCCCCACTACCGCCATCCGGCGGAAAAAGGACTCCTCACTGGTGAAGGCCTTCGAGATATTGCGGGAAGAGCACGACAGCATCCTGATCTCGGCGGGGAGCACCGGGGCGGTGCTGACGGGCGCGCTGTTAAAGGTCGGGCGCATCAAAGGAGTGAGCCGGCCGGGTCTCGCGCCCCTGCTGCCCAACCCCAGCGGCGGATCCCTGCTCATCGACTGCGGGGCCAATGTGGACAGTAAGCCCGAAAACCTCGTGGACTTCGCCATCATGGGATCGATCTACATGGAAAAGGTCATGGGCCGGGAAAACCCCACCGTGGGACTGATCAATAACGGCGTGGAGGAGAAGAAGGGCAACGCCTTGGCCAAGGAGGCCCACCAATTGCTCAAGCAGTGCCCGGCCATCCGGTTCGCGGGGAATGTGGAGGCCCGGGACGTGACCAGCGGCGCGGTGGACGTGCTGGTCTGCGACGGGTTCGTGGGCAACGTGGTGCTGAAGGAAGCCGAGGGCGTCGCCTCGACCCTGATGGGGATGATCAAGGACGCGCTGTATAAGAGCTTTCTGACCAAAATGGCGGCGTTGGTCTTAAAGCCGGGGCTTACAAAAGTCAAGGCGCTTTTGAATGCCGAGGAATACGGCGGCGCGCCGCTATTGGGCATCAACGGGGGCGTGATCAAAGCCCACGGGAATTCCAACGCCTACGCATTCAAAAACGCCATCCGCCAGGCCATCACCTTCCAGGAAAACGAGGTGCTTAGGCACATACGCACCCAGATGGAGGCGAAAAAGGGAAACAAGGGCTGAAACGACGCAGAACATTTATATGGCAAAAGTGATTGTTGACGGGGAAGAAAGAATATACTATCATGGTTGTAATCACGCAAGGAGGTGAACCATTCCAATGGATGTGAGCTTTGAAAAGATCAAGGAGATCATTGTGGACCAGATGGGCGTAGACCCGGACAAGGTCACGGAGAGCGCTTCCTTTATCGAGGACCTGGGGGCGGATTCCCTGGACATCGTCGAACTCATCATGACCTTTGAGGAAGAGTTCGATATGGAGATGTCCGATGAGGACGCGGAGAAGATCGCCACCGTCGGTGACGTGGTCAAGTACATCAAGGACCTCGACTGACACCCGGAAAAGGGATGGGCATGCTATAATCATTTCGTTTTAGAAAAAAAGGGGCCCACCCCTTTTTTTTATTTGGCAAATGGGTCCGGCGCCCCGGATCATCTGTATGAAAATGCCTGTCTATATCGGTTGACCGTCCGATGCCGGGACAGGTATAATAAACCAGTGAGGAATGCGATGACGGATAATAGAGACGACAGAGTCTCGGAGCTCTGTGCGCGTATCGGATATACATTTCGAGACAGGTCGCTGCTGCGCCAGGCATTGACCCACAGTTCCTACGCCTATGAGAACAATCACCGCGACAACGAACGGCTTGAATTCCTGGGAGACGCGGTCCTGGGACTGGTGTGCAGCGAGTATCTTTTCAGAAAATGCCCTAAAAATCCAGAGGGGGACCTGACCCGCATGAAGGCGGCCAGCGTCTCCGAGGGGACCCTCGCCCAGGGAGCCAGGGACATCGGTCTCGGGGACTGTCTGTACCTGGGCCAGGGGGAGGTCCAAAGCGGCGGAGCCGACAGGGACAGCATCCTTTCCGATGCCATGGAGGCCCTCTTCGCTTCCGTGCTGCTGGACGGCGGGATAAAAGAATCGAAACGGGTGATCCTCCATCTCATGGAGCCCTATTTTGAGAAGGCGGCCAAGGGACGGCTGTACAGCGACTATAAAACCGCCCTGCAGGAGGAACTGCAGAAGAACCCCGGCGTCACCATCGAGTACGAGATCGTCCGCGAGCAGGGGCCCGACCACTTAAAGACGTTCACGTCTCGGGTGCTCTGTGACGGGAAGGAACTGGGCCGGGGGACGGGAAAAAGCAAGAAAGACGCGGAGCAGCAGGCCGCCAAAGACGCGTTGCTTATATATTGCTCAACCAAATAAATATTGCGTATCTTGGCGGCCATTTTGACGTCCTGCTTTGTTGCAAAGCCTTGCCGTAGCTCCCACTACGTCTGCGTTTTGCGCCTTGCAGGCCACCAAACTATCTCACCAATCTTGTACACTATTTAATTGGTGGAGCAATAAAACACCTTTTGGAGGAGTATCGTGAAGCTAAAAAGCCTGGATATCTACGGATTTAAATCCTTCGCGGACCGGGTCCACGTGGAATTTGACGAGGGGATCACCGCCATCGTCGGCCCCAACGGCAGCGGCAAGAGCAATGTGGCGGACGCCATCCGCTGGGTACTGGGGGAGCAGAGCGCCAAGTCCTTAAGGGGCGGGCACATGCAGGACATCATTTTTTCCGGCACCCAGATCAGAAAGCCCCTGGGGTTTGCCGAGGTGTCACTGAATTTTGACAATACCGACCGCCTCATCCCCATTCAGTATTCGGAGATATCGGTGACCCGCCGGTTGTTCCGCTCCGGGGAGAGCGAGTATTATATCAACCGCACCTCCTGCCGGCTGAAGGATATACTGGAATTATTCATGGATACGGGAATCGGCAAGGAAGGTTACTCCATCATCGGCCAGGGCCGGATCGACGAACTGCTTTCCATGAAGGGGGAGGAGAGGCGGAAGGTCTTCGAGGAGGCCGCCGGGATCGTCAAGTACAAGACCCGCCGTACCGAGTCCGAGAGAAAGCTCAGTAAAACCCGGGACAATATCATCCGGGTGGAGGATATACTGGGGGAGATCGAGAACCAGATCGGCCCGCTGGAGCGGCAGAGCTTCGTGGCCAAGGAGTACCTGCAGATCAAGGAACAGCTCAAGCGCTATGAGATCAATGAATTCATCCTGAAATACCAGGACTACAAGTCACAGATCAGCGGCCTGAGTGACTCCACATCCACCCTGGAGCAGGATATCGAGAAGCATAAAAGCGATGTGACCGGGCTGGAGGCAAAACAGACGTCCCTCAAAAAGAAGCTGGAAGAAGCCTACGACCGGGCCAAGGAATTGAACGAAGCGCGCCTCGCCCAGGCCCAGACGGGGGAGGAGGCCAGGACCCAGATGGCTGTCATCCGGGAGCGGATGGAGGCCGCCAGGCGGGATATCGAGCGGCTCACCGGCGAGATCGCCCAGGTGGAGGAGCAGATCGGCCACCGCAGAGAAGAAAAGGATAAACTGACCGCCGAGATGCAGGCGCGGCAGGACGCCATAGAGAAACTGACCGGGGAGATGGACGGGATCGCCGAGCGGGGGCGGCGCATCCAGGATCGCCTGGACGGGGTCCAGCGGGAGTCCACCGACCACCAGCAGGCCATGCTGGATATCCGCGAATCCATCGCCCAGGCCGACAATGTCATCACGGACTATAAGGCGACGGAGCGCAATCTCACCGAGCAGATCACCGTCACGGAGCAAAAGATCGAGGAATACCGCCAGCGGGCCCAGGGGCTTAGCGAGCGCAAGGACGCCCTCGCGCCGGAATTGGACGCCATCGTCGAAAAGCTGAAGGAGCATCTGGCCCATAGAGATGATCTGCAGGATACATACGGCGCCAGCCGCGGCAAGCTGGAAGAGCTCACCGAGAAGGCCCAGGAAATCCGCCAGAAGCTGGAGGGACATATCCAGCGGCTCGCCCTGTTGGAGGATATGAAGCGCAACCGGGAGGGGTATTTTCACTCGGTCAAGAAATTATTGGACGCCACGGAGAAGGGACTGCTTACGGGCCTGCACGGCACGGTGGGGGATCTGCTCTCGGTGCCCAAGGAGTATGAGACGCCCATCGAGGTGGCCCTTGGCAACGCCCAGCAGTTCGTGGTGACAGCGGACGAGGAGGCCGCCAAGGCGGCGGTATCCTATCTGAAGCAGAATAAAGCTGGGCGGGCGACGTTTCTGCCGCTTAGCTCCATCAATCCCCGCACCCTGGACAGGCGGGAAGAAGACGCCCTCGGCATGAATGGTTGTATGGGCCTGGGGAGCGATCTGGTCAAGAGTGATCGCGCCTATGACGAGGTCGTGACCTATCTATTGGGCCGGGTGGTGATCGTGGATACCATGGATACCGCCATCGCCATGGGCAGGCGGTTTTCCCATGGGTTCAAGATCGTGACCATGGACGGCCAGGTGTTTCACCCCGGCGGCTCCATCACCGGCGGCAGCGCCGACAGGCGCAGTTCCGGGCTATTGGGCCGCGACAGGCAGATCAAGGAGCTGCAGGACAGTATCGCACGGCAGACCGGGGAGTACCAGGGACTGACCGAACAGCAGAAAGCCCTGCGGGGCCAGATCGCCGGTCTGGAAGAACGGATCAAAGCGGCCGAATCCGAGCACAAGGAGATGGATGTGCGCCGCGCGGAGATCATTAAACAGATCGAGTCCCTGGCGGAGCAGATCAGGACCAACGAAGAGGATGCCGAAAAGGCGTCCGCCGATCTCGGTCATATCCGGATCACCATCGAGACCGCCCGGTCAGCCGTCGCCGAGCAGGAGGAGAAGCGGGAGGAATTGACCCGGAGGCTCTCCGACATGCAGCGGGAGATGGAGAGCGGGGAGAGCGGACGGGAAGAGATATTGAAGGAGCAGCAGGCCATCGAGGCGTCCCTTGCCGAGCTTCGTCAGCGGCACGCGGTGCTGGATAGGGAGCAGGCCGCAGACGAACAGCGGATGCGGCACTTGGACGAATGGCTTGGTGAAGGAGAACAGCGGATACAGGACGCCCGGAATCAGATCGCGGCCCAGGAGGCCGCCGGGACCGAGGGTGAAGGGGAGATCACGCGCCTAGAGCAGAAGGTGACAGACGCCCAGACCGAGCAGGAGGGCAGCCTGGAGCGGATACGCCTCGCCGAAGAAGAGACCCGGAAGATCCAGCACGAGCTGGATGAGGTGGAGGGACAGATCCGCACCGTCCGGGACGCCATGGAGGAGCTCATCGAAAAGCGCCATGGCCACGAGGTGAAGCTCTCCCGGCTGGAAGCGGACCTCGACAACCTCCAGCAGAATATCTGGGAGGAGTACGAACTCTCCTATGCCAACGCCCTGGAATACAAGGACGAGACACTGGACCCCGGAGAGATCACCCAGGAGACCAAGACGCTGAAAAAACGCCTCAACGACCTCGGCGAAGTCAATGTGAACGCCATCGAGGAATACAAGCGGGTCAAGGAGCGGTACGAGTACCTCACCGAACAGCGGGATGACCTCATCCAGGCCAAGGACGATCTCACCGATCTCATCCAGGACCTGACCCAGACCATGGAGCGGCGGTTCATAGAGGAGTTCGCCGTGATCAATGAGCACTTCACCAAGGTGTTCTCCGAGCTCTTCGGCGGGGGCAAGGCCCAACTGGTACTGGAGGACTTATCCGACGCCCTGGAGTGCGGCATCGAGATCGTGGCGCAGCCCCCGGGCAAGAAGCTGCAGCGGCTGTCCCTGTTGTCCGGCGGGGAGCGGGCGTTGACCGCCATCGCCATACTGTTCGCGATCCTTCGGCACAAGCCCACCCCCTTCTGCGTGCTGGACGAGATCGAGACCGCCCTGGACGATCACAATGTGGAGCGGTTTGCTCAGTTCCTGCGCGATTTCTCCCACCAGACCCAGTTCGTGATCATCACCCACCGCAAGGGAACCATGAACAGCAGCCACGTCCTCTACGGCATCGCCATGGAGGAAAAGGGCGTGAGCAAGATGGTGTCGGTGAGTCTGGAAGACATCCCCCAGGCGGTGTAGCATGGGGTTCAAAGACAGGATACGAAACGGATTCAAGAAGACGCGGGATCGGATGTCCCAGCAGTGGGATATCCTCTTCAACGGCGCGGAAACCATGGACGATGACTTCTACGACGAGTTGGAGACCATATTGGTCACCGCCGACGTGGGGGTGCAGGCCGCCATGGCCCTGGCCGATACCGTCCGCGGGAAAGCCAAGGAAAAGCAGATCAAACTGGCCGCCGACGGCAGGCGGCTGGTGTACGACACCCTGCGGGACATGATGGCCCAGCCGTCACCGGAGGCGCCCGAATCCCCGGCGGTACTGTTGATCGCCGGAGTCAACGGCTCCGGGAAGACCACCACCACCGGGAAACTGGCGGCCAAGTACCATGAGCAGGGCAAGTCGGTCCTGCTGGCCGCGGCGGATACCTTCCGGGCCGCGGCCCAGGAGCAGCTGCGGGTGTGGGGCGAGCGCTCAGGCGCCCGGGTGATATCCGGGGCCGAGGGGGCGGATCCGGCCTCGGTGGTCTACGACGCCATCCAGGCCGCCAAGGCGGGTCATACCGATCTGCTCATCTGCGATACCGCCGGCAGGCTGCACAATAAAAAGAACCTGATGGACGAATTATCCAAGATCCACCGGGTGATCGACAGGGAGTACCCCGAGGCCCAGAAGCACGTCTGGCTGGTCCTGGACGGTACCAGCGGCCAGAACGCCCTCATCCAGGTCCGGGAGTTCGGCAGGGCCATCGGGGTCACCGGGATCATCATGACCAAGCTGGACGGCACCGCCAAGGGCGGCATATTGACGGCGCTCAGGCAGGAATGTGATCTGCCCATCCTCTACATCGGGGTGGGGGAACAGGCGGACGATCTCGTCCCCTACGACGGGGACGCCTATGTGGACGCCTTATTGGGGGAATCTTTCCTCAAGTAGTTGACAAACGAAGACCATTACCGTATAATCAACCGCTGTAAAGTAATTTTGCTTGACAGCGGTGTTTTTATATGGGACGATTTGAGGACATGGGGTTGTATTTGGGTCTTTACGGGGGGCTTTTGACCGGGCGGCAGCGCCAGGCCATGGAGCTGCACTACAGCTACGATTTGTCCCTAACGGAGATCGCGGAACAGATGGCGATCAGCCGCCAGGGGGTCCATGACCTCATCCAGCGCTCGGAGCAGCAGCTATCGGGAACGGAAGAGGCCGTGGGGATGGGGCGGATACTTCGCAAGGTGGAGCCCCGACTGGAATCGGCAATGGCCGCCGCGGAGAAGATAGACGATACAATAGTCAAAAAAGAGATCACGGAGTCCCTCGCGATCATACGGGACATACTCGCCGGGAGTGGAGAATAGATGGCATTTGAGAGCATCAGCCAAAAGATACAGGAGACGCTTAAAAAGCTGACCCGCCGGGGTAAGCTCAACGAGCAGGATATCAAGGCCGCCATGCGGGAGATTCGATTGGCGCTATTGGAGGCCGACGTCAATTTCCTGGTGGTGAAGCAGCTTATAAAGCGGATCAGCGAGCGGGCGGTGGGGGCCGAGATCATGGAAAGCCTGACCCCCGGCCAGCAGGTCGTGAAGATCGTCCGGGAAGAGCTGACCGCTCTGATGGGGAAGACCCACGAGGACATCAGCCTGCCCCCAAAGGGGATGGGCGTGATCCTCTTGGCGGGACTGCAGGGCGCGGGCAAGACCACCTCTGCGGCCAAGCTGGGGCTGTATCTTCGTGAAAAGGGCAGAAAAACCGCCTTGATCGCCTGCGACATGAGCCGGCCCGCCGCGGTGGAGCAGCTCCGGGTACTCGGGCGGACCATCGACATGCCGGTGTACGCAAAGGACAAGGGAGACGCCGTCAAGATCGCCAAAGAGGGGATCAAGTGGGCCGAGCGTGAGGGCTGTGACGCGGTCATCGTGGATACCGCCGGACGGATGCATGTCCAGCAGGAACTGATGGATGAGCTGAAGCAGGTCCAGAAGGCAACCGATCCCAGCGAGACGCTGCTGGTGGTGGACGCCATGACCGGCCAGGACGCGGTGAATACCGCCGAGGCATTCAACGACGCAGTGGGGATCAGTGGCGTGATACTGACCAAATTGGACGGCGATACCAGGGGCGGCGCGGCGCTGTCGGTCCGCGAAGTGACCCATAAACCCATCAAGCTGGTGGGCATGGGGGAGAAGCTTGACAAACTGGAGGCCTTCCACCCCGACAGAATGGCGAACCGGATCCTGGGGATGGGGGATGTCTTGAGCCTCATCGAGAAGGCCGAGCAGACCCTGGACATGAAGAAGGCCCAGGAGTTTGAGGAAAAGGTCAAGAGCCAGGAGTTGACTTTAGAGGATTTCCTCTCCCAGATGGAGCAGATCAAAAAGATGGGATCGTTAGACGATCTCATGGACATGGTGCCGGGGATGAAGGGCAAGATGAAGGGGATGAACCCCGACGAGAAGCAATTGGGGCGGACCGAGGCCATCATCAAGTCCATGACCCCACAGGAGAGGCGGCGTCCCCATATCATGAACGCCAGCCGCAGAAAACGTGTGGCCAGGGGGAGCGGCACCAGCATCCAGGATGTGAACAGACTGCTGAAATCATTCGAGGATTTCAAGAAGATGATGAAGCAGTTCGGAAAAGGCAGGAAGCCATCACTCGGAAACTTCCGGTTTCCGATGTAGATAGGGAAGCACTGATACGATTCATTCAGTAGTTTCTAAAAGCAGCAAAGAGGGAGGTGAAGGATATGGCAGTGAAGATCAGAATGAAACGACTGGGGAAGAAGAAGAGTCCCCATTACCGCATCGTGGTCGCGGATTCCCGTTCCCCCAGGGACGGCAAGTCCATCGACAACCTCGGGTACTACAAGCCCCAGGATGCGGACAAGACCTTGCTGGTTGACGCGGAAAAGGCCAAGCAGTGGCTCTCAAACGGAGCCCAGCCCACCGACACGGTCCGTGCCTTATTCAAAAAAGAAGGTATCATCCAGTAAGCTCTGGGCAAACGGGAGGTCAGTATGAAAGATTTGGTGAAATTCATCGCACAAGCGCTGGTCGATCATCCCGATCAGGTGACCGTCAATGAACTCGAGGGAGAGTCCTCTATCATCGTTGAGCTGAGAGTAGCTCCCGACGATATGGGGAAGGTCATCGGCAAGCAGGGCAGGATCGCCAAGGCCATACGCACCGTGGTAAAGGCCGCGGCCATCAAGGACGACAAACGGGTGACGGTCGAGATCGTATGAAAAACCCCTACTTCACCGTCGGCCAGATCGTCAAGCCCCAGGGCATCAAGGGAGAGGTCAAGGTCCGTATCCTGACCGATGACGCCGAGCGGTTTCACGCCCTTCATACGGTGATGCTCGGCGATCAGGAGGGACCCCATGACACGGCCAGGGTGAACGCGTGCCGCGTGCAGGGAGAGAGTGTCTACCTGCAGTTTTCGGGGGTTAACGACCGTGACCAGGCCGAGAAGCTGAGGGGCCGCTACATCTGGATCGATCGCAGCCAGGCCGTGCCCCTTGCGAAAGACACCTACTACCTGAGCGATCTTTTTGGCTGCGCGGTGGTGGATGAAAATGGACACACCTACGGCGCTATCGCGGACATCATACAGACCGGCAGCAACGACGTGTACGTGATCCGCGGCGAGGACGGAGACGAGCTGCTTCTCCCGGCGCTGAAGACCATCGTGAGCCGGGTGGATGTGGCGGAAAACCGGATTACCGTACGGGCAGAGGAAGTGGCGCCCTATGTTGAGATTTGACGTAGTCACCCTGTTCCCCGAGATGTTCGGCGCATTCTGCCGGACAAGCATGGTGGGACGGGCCGTCGCGAACGCTCTCATCCAAGTGAATACCGTCGATCTTCGTGAGTACGGTCTGGGGAAGCACCGCCATGTGGACGATTACCCCTACGGGGGCGGGGCGGGGATGGTCATGCGTCCCGAACCCTTGTCGGACGCGCTTGACGCGCTTTTAGTTGATCGGGCCGAAAGGCCATGCGTGGTGTATTTCTCCCCCAAGGGAGAGCCCCTGCGGCAGGATATGGCACGGGAGCTTTACGGGAGTCATTCCAGCTACATACTGCTCTGCGGGCACTACGAGGGGATGGACCAGCGGGTGATCGACACCTATGTGGACCGGGAAATATCCGTCGGCGACTACGTGCTCACCGGCGGGGAACTGCCCGCCATGGTACTCATCGACTGCATGAGCAGGCTGGTGCCGGGGGTTTTGGGCAGCGAGCTCTCCACCGAGGAGGAGTCCTTCGAGGACGGACTCTTGGAATACCCCCAGTACACGCGCCCGGCGGCATTCCGGGACATGGATGTCCCCGAGGTGCTATTGTCGGGGGATCACGCCCGGATTGATGAATGGCGGGAGCGGGAACGCCTGCGTCTCACCTATACGCGGCGTCCGGACCTGATCAGGGAAGCGAGTTTGACGCAAACGCAGCGAAAATGGCTCGCTGAAATCAAGGAAAACGCCTGAAAAGGCATTTGATTGCCAAACCTATAGCGGCATGCTATAATGATTGCCAGTGTGGCAGAAGAAAATAAAGACAAACTCCATGGAAAGGAGGCAGCATACAGATGAACAAGATAGACATGATCGAAAAAGAACAGCTCCGCAGCGATCTGCCGGAGTTTCATATCGGGGACACCGTACGGGTCCAGGTCAAGGTCGTGGAAGGGAACCGGGAGCGGCTCCAGGCCTTTGAGGGCATCGTCATCAGCCGCCGTCACGGCGGGGCCAGGGAGTCTTTCACGGTCCGGCGCGTATCCTACGGGATCGGCGTGGAGCGGACATTCCCCCTGCATTCCCCCCGGATCGACAGCATCCAGGTGGTCCGGAAGGGCAAGGTGCGGCGCGCCAAGCTATTCTACCTGCGGGATCGGGTGGGCAAAGCCGCCAAGGTCAAGGAAAAGACAAATCTCTAGAAGCTGAATATGGGACTGTTTCGGCAGTCCCATTTTGCTATTGTATCGTTAGTATAGGATGATGCGGATGAGCAATAAGAATAAAGAGACATGGGAGTGGATCAAGGCGATCCTGCTGGCCGTGGTGCTGGCGCTTATAGTACGGATCTTTTTGTTTGAGGCCATCGTGATCCACCAGTCCTCCATGTATCCCACCTATGAGGAAGGGGATAGGGTGGTCATCGGCAAGCTGATGTACCATTTCCAGGAGCCCGAGCGGGGAGACGTGGTGGTGTTTCGGACCAAGGATATGGCCCGGCCCTTTATCAAGCGGGCGATCGGACTGCCCGGCGAGACGGTGGAGATTCATGACCAGGCCGTGTATATCGACGGGGAACCACTGGATGAACCCTATATCTACCAGCCCATGCTGGGAGAATACGGCCCTGTGGTGGTGCCCGAGGGCCATCTGTTCGTACTGGGGGACAACCGGAACAACAGCGAGGACAGCCGGTATGAGGAAGTGGGGATGATCCCCATCAAGGACCTGCGGGGGAAAGTCCGGCTGCGGGTGTGGCCCTTCAGCCGTATCGAGTGGGTGCACAATCCCTTTGAATAATCTATAACCCCATATTCCTTTGGGCGGTGATGCGAAAGTGGACAGGGAAACCAAGAAAGAGCGCTGGGAATGGGTCAAGGCCATCCTGCTGGCGGCGGTACTGGCCCTAGGCGCCCGTCTGTTTTTGTTCGAGACCATCACCATCCACCAGTCGTCCATGTACCCCAATTTTCAGGAAGCGGACCGGGTGGTCATCGGCAAGATGGTGTACCGGTTCCAGGAGCCTGCGCGGGGAGATGTGGTGGTGTTCAAGACCGATCTCATGGCGATGCCCCTTATCAAGCGGGCTATAGGTATGCCCGGCGAGACTGTGGCGATCCATGACAACGCCGTGTACATCGACGGCGAGCGGCTAGAGGAACCCTATCTATACCAGACCATGTACGGGGAATACGGCCCCGAGAGGGTCCCCTCGGACTGCGTCTTTTTCATGGGGGACAATCGAAACAACAGCGAGGACAGCCGGTACTCCGGCATCGGGATGATCCCCTACGACTATATACGGGGAAAGGTCCGGATGCGGATATGGCCCATAGACAGGATGGCCTGGGTCGGGAATCCCTACGAGGAATAGACATGTCGATCAATTGGTACCCCGGACATATGGCGAAAGCCAAAAAACAACTATCTGAAATGCTGCGCCTGGTCAATTTGGTGGTCGAGATCAGGGACGCGCGTATTCCCCTGAGCAGCACCAATCCGGACCTTACGCATCTTAGTCAAAACAAGCGGCACATCATTATTTTAAGCAAAAAAGATTACGCCGATCCGGCAGTAACGGACGCCTGGATCGATCATTTCGATAAAGAGGGCCTCCCATGCATGGCGGTGAATCTCACCGACACCCGGGATATGAACGCCCTTAGAAAACGCCTCACCAAGATAGCCCAGGACGTCCATGAGGACATCCACCGGCGCAAGCGCATCTTTAAGACAGTACGGGCCATGGTGCTGGGAGTGCCCAATGTGGGGAAATCCACCCTCATCAACGCCATGGTCAAAAAGTCCAAGGCCAAGACCGCCGACAAGCCCGGTGTTACCCGCTCGGTCCAGTGGATCGCGGCGGGGCCGTATTTCGAGCTGATGGACACCCCTGGGCTTTTGTGGCCGCGGCTTAGTCAGGAGCGCGTCGCCCGTCACCTCGCCTACACCGGCGCCATCAAGGACGAGCTCTTTGATCAGGAGGAAATGGCTCGGGAGTTGATCGGCGAATTGAATGAATTGTATCCCAAGGCGCTATCATCGCGGTACGGGATCGTGGGGGAGGATGACCCGGGCAAGGCTTTGGAAGCCGTATGTCTGGCCCGCGGCGCGATCAAGGAGGGCGGCGTAGCCGACACCCTGCGCGGTGCCATCATGGTCCTCGACGACTTTAGGGGCGGCAGGCTGGGACAGATCACACTGGAAAAACCGGGAGCGGGAGAGTAGCATGGACATATCCAGGTACACGGCGGCGCAATTGAGAGAGATGCTAACGGACGCGGATGAAAGAGAGAAGACCGCGCTCGTCCGCCGTATGCTCAGGGACACCCGGGTGACCGTCCAGGGCATGGCACAGAGCGTCATGAATCAATTGGCGCGGGAAGAGGCCCTTTTGCGGAAATTCACCGATATGACCATCGAAGAGCGCAATGCCTGGGGGCGGGGATACCGGGCCGTGGCCGGGATGGATGAGGTGGGACGGGGCCCCCTGGCGGGGCCGGTGGTCACCGCCTGCGTGGTGTGGCCAGAGGGGGAGTGTATCATCGGGGTGGACGACAGCAAGAAACTGAGTCCGGAAAAACGGGAGGAACTATTCCCCCAGATCATGGAGAAGGCCGTGGCCGTGGGGATTGGCCGCATTGATAACAATATGATCGATCGGATCAATATACTGGAAGCCACCAAACTGGCTATGGCAAACGCCGTGGACGACTGCCGGGTGCGTCCTGATTACCTGCTGGTCGACGCGGTGAAACTAGACGTGGGCATGCCCTGCCGTCCCCTGATCAAGGGGGACCAGCGCTCCTTCGCCATCGCGGCGGCGTCCATCGTGGCTAAGGTGATCCGCGACCGTGAGATGGTCGGACTGCACGACACATACCCCCATTACGAGTGGAACAAAAACAAGGGCTACGGTTCATCCGCCCACGTCGCGGCCATTAAGAAGCACGGCCCCAGCCCCATACACAGGATGTCGTTTCTCCAGACCATCCTCGCGGAAGAGACCGGATGAAGACCCGGGAGCGGGGAGCGTGGGGGGAGGAGCGGGCCGCCCGCTATCTCAAGAAGAAGCAATACCGCATCATCGCCAGGAACTATTCATCGCGCTTCGGGGAGATCGATCTGATCGCCCAGATGAGAGACACCGTCGTATTCGTGGAAGTGAAGACTCGGGCGGGGAGCGCCTACGGACGCCCCGGAGAGGCGGTGGACCACAATAAGCAGCAAAAGATGATCAAGACCGCCATGACCTATATCCAGCAGAACAGGCTGGATGAGCGGGACATGGGGTATCGGTTCGATATCGTGGAGATCCTGTATGCCGATACGGGGTATCGGGTAGAGCATATCGAGAATGCGTTCGGTGTGCCGGAGAAATAGATTCATATCTTTTCATATCGCCCCAGGTACAAATACATAGACATAATCAAACATGTGTTCCAGTAAATGCTTGACAACGAACATATGTTTGCTTTATATTGACATAAGGGATAGCGGTCGGTAACGGAGTGGCTTACCCGGGTTTCGCGGGACTTAGACAATATCTTATCAGTGTGTGTTATACAACTATATATCCAAAATTACAAATTATAGTGTATAATAGACATTGACTAATATGGGAGTTGGAGGAAATACAGTGCTTTCCAAACTCAAAACATTGGGTCTCATGGGGATGAACGGGTATGCCATCGACGTGGAAGTGGACATCAGCAACGGCCTGCCCGCTTTTGATATCGTGGGACTCCCCGACGCTGCCGTCAAGGAATCCAAGGAGCGAGTCCGGGCCGCCATCAAGAACAGCGACTACACCTTTCCCGCAAAACGCCTCACCGTTAATCTGGCCCCCGCGGATATCCGCAAGGAGGGCCCGTCCTTCGATCTGGGGATCGCAGTGGGCATACTCCAGGCCACGGGGCAGCTGCCCGTGGAGGGGGACGCCCTGGATGAGGCATTGGTCATGGGGGAGCTCTCACTTGACGGAGCGGTGCGTCCCATCCGGGGGGTACTGCCCATGTTGGCGACGAAAGCCTATCCCCGTGTCTATATCCCCGATGAAAATAAAGAAGAAGCGGCTCATGTGCCCGATATATCGATCTACCCGGTACGGACACTGAAGGAACTGGCCCTTAGCTTAAGCGGGGAGAGCCCCATACCTGCCTATCACAGGTCTATCCCCATCGAGGATAGGGAACTGGACAAGTACCAGGTGGATTTCTCGGAGGTGAAGGGCCAGGAGAGCGTGAAGCGGGCCATGGAGATCGCCGCCGCAGGGGGGCACAATATACTCATGATCGGCCCGCCGGGCTCGGGGAAGACCATGCTGGCCCGGAGGCTCCCGACCATACTCCCCAAACTCAGCTACCGGGAAGCCCTAGAGTCCACCATGATCTACAGCGCGGCGGGGGCCCTGCCGGAGAATACAGGCATCCTCGTGGAGCGACCCTACCGCTCGCCCCACCACACCGTGTCCAGCGTGGCCCTGGTGGGAGGCGGCCGGATCCCCAAACCTGGCGAGATCAGCCTGGCCCACCACGGGGTTCTTTTCCTGGACGAACTGCCCGAGTTTAAAAAGGACGTGCTCGAGATGCTGCGCCAGCCGTTGGAGGACGGGACCATCACCATATCCCGGGTCCACGGCTCCGGCACATTTCCGGCGGAATTCATGCTGGTGGCGAGCATGAACCCCTGCCCCTGCGGGTATTACGGGGATGCGACCCGCCAGTGTACCTGCACACCCCTGCGGATCACCCAGTACCTCTCCCGCATATCCGGACCGCTTCTGGACCGGATCGACATCCAGGTACCGGCCCAGGCCATACCCTTTGACAAACTGCAGCAGACCAAGCCCAGCGAATCCTCCGTCACGATACGCAAGCGGGTGGAGGCGGCCCGCACGATTCAATACAAAAGATATGAAAAGATCGGCCTGTACCGGAATGCCCAACTCACGGGCAAGCTCCTATCGGAGTACTGCGAACTGCCGGGGGACGCGCAAGCATTATTGAAGCACGCCTTCGACAGGCTGGGACTGAGCGCCCGGGCCTACGACAGGATACTGAAAGTGGCCCGGACGATTGCCGACCTGGAAGGGAAAGAGATGATCGAGACAGGGCATGTGGCCGAGGCCGTCCAGTACCGAAGTCTGGACAGGCAGTACTGGGCATGAATAAAGTGATAACAGGAGAAGAGAAATGAAGAAAAGGAAGATCATAATAAGCATTATTGTTATCGCTGTTTCAATTACATCCCTTAGACTTTTGTTTCCTGCGCCTATTTCAGAAAGAAGAATAAAGAATGAGTTTGAATTGCAAAAAGCCAATATAGTTAAAGTTGCGGAATATTTCGAGAATCAGGAATATGCCAGTGTGTATATAGCATCTACCGATCAAGAAGGGATAATGTTTGCGTCGAAAAATGATCAAGAAATAGGAAAACAAATTATAATATCAGATGAGGAGATTTCTACAGTCATAACCGGATTGTTTAAAAAAAATATAGTGTAATTACTAAAAAAGATAACGCTATATATTTTCAAAGATGGTCTAATAGAGACTATGGTCGTGGTGTTGTCTTTTCAATCAATGGTGAAAAACCAGAAAATGATTTAATAATTAAATTAGAGCCTTTAACCTATGAGAATTGGTACTATTATGAAGAACAGTAGCAGTCTCATGTAAGGCAAAGACCTTCGTGATTTACTTCGGCGGTCCACGCATCGGATTTATTCAAATGTTACAAGGGAGCCTTGCATATGGATAATAAATACTGGGTATGGCTGCAGCAGATCCCGGAACTGGGGACGGGTAAATTTCACCTGCTATTGAAGCGGTTCGGTGATCCCAAGGAGGTCTTTGAGGCCGCAGACCAGGAGATCCGCTCCACCGAGAAACTGATCGGGACAAAGGCCATGCATGGGGTCTTATCATCCCGTAGGGACTGCGACCTGGAAGCGGCGGCGAAGATATGCGGCTCCGAGACCGTCACGGTACTGACCATGAAGGACGCGGACTACCCGCCGTTACTCAAGATGATCCCGGTACCGCCGGTGGTGCTGTATCTCATCGGAAGGCTCCCCGACCCGAAGCGGCCCGCATTGGCCATCGTGGGGTCCCGCCACGCCACCGCATACGGATACGACGCGGCGCGAAAGCTGGCCGGTGAGATGGCTTCCTTGGGCATCTCTGTCATCAGCGGCCTCGCCCGGGGTATCGACGGGATGGCCCACAGGGGGGCGCTGGAACACAACGGGTACACCCTGGGGGTACTCGGATGCGGGATCGATGTGGTATACCCCAGGGAAAACGAGGAAATATTTAAGCAGATGGCGGCGGCGGGAGGGATCCTGAGCGAATACCCGCCGGGGATGCCTCCGTTCCCCGGATTCTTTCCGGTACGCAACAGGATCATCAGCGGGATCTCCGACGGGGTATTGGTCGTCGAGGCGGGCATGAAGAGCGGGGCGCTGATCACCGTGGATCACGCGCTGGAGCAGGGCCGGGAGGTATTCGCCCTGCCGGGAAATATAGACTCGCCCGTCAGCGAGGGGACCAACCACATCATCCAGCAGGGGGCGCATATGGTGACCTCCGCCCGGGATATCGTGGAGGTCATGGGATGGGGGATCAACGGGCGTCGTGCGCAAAAACCGCCGGAAAAGCCTGTCACACCCCAGCTTGATTTTTTCGAAATGCAAGTGTATAATGCACTGGCGGACGGAAAAAAGTACTATGACGAAGTCTTATACCTGACTGAAATGGAGCCGGGCCGGTTGAATACGGTACTGTCCATGATGGAAATCAAGGGCATTATCCGCCAACTTCCCGGCCAGTTATTTATCCGTGAATACTAGTAGAAAGGACCTGATGCATGGACCTGCTGATCGTAGAATCTCCTGCCAAGGTCAAGACCATTAAGAAATTTTTAGGGAAAGGATACACTGTGGAGGCATCCATGGGCCATGTCCGGGACCTGCCCAAGAGCAAACTTGGCGTGGACGTGGACAATGACTTCACCCCTAAATATATCAATATCCGAGGAAAGACCGACGTATTCAAGGCGCTGAAATCCGCCGCCAAGGACGCGGACAATATCTATCTCGCCACCGACCCTGACCGGGAAGGGGAGGCGATCTCCTGGCACCTCGCCCAGATGCTGGGGGTGGACACCGACAAAAAATGCCGGGTGGTCTTCAATGAGATCACCGAGTCGGCGGTGAAGCAGGCATTGAAAAAGCCCCGGCCCATCGACATGGATCTGGTGGACGCCCAGCAGGCCCGCAGGGTGCTGGATCGGGTGGTGGGGTATCAGATCAGCCCGCTGCTCTGGCGGAAGGTCCGAAAAGGCCTGAGCGCCGGACGTGTCCAGTCCGTGGCCGCGCGTCTTGTCTGTGACAGGGAAAAGGAGATCGAGCATTTCGAGCCCGAGGAATACTGGAAGATCACGGCCCACTTTGAGAAGGACGGAAAGACATTTGACGCCCAGTATTACGGCAAAAAGGGCAAACAGATCAAACTAAAGAATAAAGAAGAGGCGGACAAGGTATTTAAAGAGTCCAAGCCGGGTCCCTTCACCGTACAAACCATCAAGGAGGGACGCAGGACCCGCAGGGCCGCCGCTCCCTTCACCACCAGTACGCTGCAGCAGGAGGCCTCCCGCCGTTACGGGTTCAGCACCCGGCGGACCATGGTGCTGGCCCAGCAGCTGTACGAGGGCATCGAGCTTAGCGGAGAGGGGACCGTCGGTCTCGTCACCTATATCCGCACCGACTCCACCCGGGTCGCCGACGAGGCGCTGACCTCTGTCCGGGAGATGGTCGCGGAGAAGTACGGCAAGGATTACCTCCCCGACAAACCCAATACGTTCAAGACCAAGGGAAGCGCCCAGGACGCCCACGAGGCCATCCGACCCACTTCTCTGGATCGCAGCCCGACCGCTGTCAAGGAGTCTCTCAACCGAGACCAGTACCGGCTGTACAAGCTTATTTACGAGCGGTTCCTGGCAAGCCAGATGACCCCGGCGGTCTTCGCGACACTCACCGTGGACATCGACTCCAACGGACATGTATTCCGGGCCACCGGTTCCAAAAAGATATTCCCCGGTTTTACCATCATCTATATGGAGCAGAGTGACACGGAGGAAGAGAGCGACGATCAGGAGGACATCCCGGCTTTGGCTGAAAAAGACGAGGTGGCGCTGAAAGAACTGGCGCCCACCCAGCACTTCACCCAGCCGCCGCCCCGCTACACCGAGGCGTCCCTGGTGCGGGCCATGGAGGAGATGGGTATCGGACGTCCCAGCACCTACGCCCCCACCATATCCACCATCATCAACAGGGGCTATGTGGAGCGTGAAAAGAGGATACTCAAGCCCACCGACCTGGGGATGCTGGTGAACGACCTCATGACCGGGTATTTCATGGATATCGTGGACTACGACTTCACCGCCGACATGGAGGAGAAACTTGACCAGGTGGAGGAGGGCAGGATCCGCTGGCAGGATATACTGAAAGGATTCTACCCTTCCCTTCAGAGCCTCATCGAGAACGCGGACAAGAGCCTGGAAAAGGTCAAGATCCCCGACGAGGAGACCGACGAGATCTGCGAGAAGTGCGGGGCCAATATGGTGATCCGCCACGGGCGGTATGGGAAATTCCTGGCCTGCCCCAATTTCCCCGAGTGCCGCAACACCAAGCCCATCAATGAGACGGTGGACGTGAAGTGCCCCAAATGCGGCGGCAACGTGGTGGTCAAGCGGTCCAAGAAGGGAAGAATGTTTTACGGATGCGACCGGTATCCGGCCTGTGATTTCATATCATGGGACCTGCCCCATGACAAACCCTGTGAGAAATGCGGTTCGTTTATGGTAGTCAAGGAACGGAAGAGTGGAGAGAAGATCATCCAGTGTTCCAATAAGGAATGCGGAAACCGATACGAAGCAGAACCGTCCGAATAGCCCCGTCCATATCATCGGCGGGGGGCTGGCGGGGTGCGAAGCCGCGTGGCAGCTGATTAAGAGGGATATCCCCGTGATCCTCCACGAGATGCGCCCAGAGCGGATGACCCCGGCCCATCATACGGGCAGGCTGGCCGAGCTGGTATGCAGCAATTCCCTTCGGTCCGACAGGATCGAAAACGGCGTGGGATTATTGAAGCAAGAGATGCGCCTTTTAGGGTCTCTCATCATGGAGGCGGCGGATCAGTCGAGGGTGCCTGCCGGCGGCGCGTTGGCCGTGGACAGGGACTCTTTTTCTGAATACCTGGAAAGACGATTATCCGGACAGCCGGGATTCACCCTCGTAAGGGAAGAGGTCACCGAGATCATCCTTGATGTGCCCCTCATCATCGCCGCGGGCCCCCTCTGCTCGGACGCTCTGTCCGAGTCCATCAAGGAGCGTATAGACGGCGGACAATTGTATTTTTACGACGCGGCGGCCCCCATCGTCTTTCACGATTCCCTCGATCATGGTACAATATTCCGAGCCTCCCGGTATGAAAGAGGAAGCGATTATCTGAACTGCCCCATGAATAAGGATGAGTACCTGCGGTTTTATGAGGCGCTGGTCGGGGCGGAGCGGGTGGAGCGCCGGGAATTTGAGAAGGGCGAACTGTTCGCAGGCTGCATGCCCGTCGAGGAGATGGCCCGAAAGGGCGAGGACACCCTTCGGTTCGGTCCTTTGAAACCGGTAGGGCTTACAGATCCCCGGACGGGAGAGACTCCCTACGCAGTGGTGCAGCTGCGCCAGGACGATAGCGCCGGGACGCTGTACAATCTAGTGGGATTCCAGACCAACCTTAGGCACCCTGAGCAGAAACGGGTCTTTGGTATGATACCCGGCTTGCAGAACGCGAGATACGCCCGGTACGGGGTGATGCACCGCAATACGTTTATCCATTCACCCGGACTGCTGAACCAGAACTACCGGGTCAAGGACGGAACGCGGCCATTGTACTTCGCGGGGCAGATCACCGGGGTGGAAGGATATGTGGAATCCGCCGCCGGCGGACTGCTTGCCGGACTGTCCATGGCTATGGAGGTAACGGGAAACGCGTTTGACGGATTCTCCCCTGAGACCATGATCGGCGCCATGGGGCAGTATGTATCAGGGTATGCGGGGAAGGATTTTCAGCCCATGAACGCGAACTTTGGGCTGCTGCCCCCGATGACGGAACGGATACGGAAAAAGAAAGAGCGCTACCAGGCATACGCCCGGCGCTCTCTAGATATGATCGAAACGATACGGGAACGTATAAAAGGAGGAAACTGCCCATGATGCGGGGAACGACTATCGTCGCGGTGCGGCGAAACGGAAAGAGCGCCATCGGCGGAGACGGCCAGGTGACGCTGGGAGAACACACGGTGATCAAACACGGCGCCACCAAGATCCGGCGGCTGTATCACAATAAAGTACTGGTGGGGTTCGCGGGATCCGTGGCCGACGCCTTCGCTCTCAGTGAGAAATTCGAGGGGAAGCTGGAGGAGTACTCCGGCAATCTCCAGCGTGCCGCGGTGGAGCTCGCCAAGGAATGGCGGACAGACAAGATGCTCAGAAAGCTGGAAGCCATGCTCATCGCCCTGGATGAAAACAATCTATTGCTGGTATCGGGGACAGGCGAGGTGATCGAGCCCGACGACGATGTGCTGGCCATCGGCTCCGGGGGCAATTTCGCCCTCTCCGCCGCCAAGGCGCTCTACAATCACACCGATATGGAAGCCAAGGAGATCGTGGAGACATCGCTTAAGATCGCCTCCGAGATCTGCGTGTATACCAATAGCAATATACACGTGGATGAGATATAACCGGGAGGGAAATAGAATGGAAAACTACACGCCGAAGGAAATCGTAGAGGCCCTGGACCGGTATATCATCGGCCAGGGCGCCGCCAAGAAAGCGGTGGCCATCGCGCTCAGAAACCGCTACCGCAGGAGCCAATTATCCGAAGAAATGCGGGATGAGATCACGCCCAAGAATATCATACTCAAAGGCCCCACCGGGGTGGGGAAGACAGAGATCGCCAGAAGGCTCGCCAAGCTGGTGGAAGCGCCCTTCGTGAAGGTGGAGGCGACCAAATTTACAGAGGTCGGTTATGTGGGCCGGGACGTGGAGTCCATGATCCGGGACCTGGTGGAGGCGTCCATCCGCCTGGAAAAGAACAAGAAGCTGGAAAAGGTCCAGGACAAGGCTAAGGCGGCGGCGGAGGAGCGGTTGCTGGACGTGATGCTGCCGGGGAAACGGCGCAAACGGTCCAATCCATTCCTTTTCCTGGCCCAGGACAATGACAAGGGCGGCGACTCGGATACCGAAGATGAGGAAGAGGAACAGCCCGCCACCATGGAGGACACCCGGGAGAAACTGCGGCAGCGCCTCCGGGACGGCAAGATGGAGGACGCTCCCATCGAGGTCGAGGTAGAGGAGAGCGGGATGGCCGGTATGGCCTTCATGCCCGGGGGCAACGACGACATGGTCATGCAGCTCCAGGACGTGATGGGCAACCTATTCCCCAAGAAAAAGAAAAAGAAGAAGACCACCGTCAAGGAGGCCCGGAATATATTCGAGCAGGAAGAGGCCCAAAAGCTCATCGATATGGACGAAGTGATATCGCTGGCCATCCAGGCGGTAGAACAGAACGGAATCGTATTCCTTGACGAGATCGACAAGATCGCCGGGGGCGCGCTCTCCGGCCAGGGTCCCGACGTGAGCCGGGAGGGGGTCCAGCGGGATATCCTGCCCATCGTGGAGGGGACCACCGTCATGACCAAGTACGGTCCGGTCAAGACCGACTTTATCCTGTTTATCGCGGCGGGGGCGTTCCATGTGGCAAAGGTAGCAGACCTGATCCCCGAACTGCAGGGGCGGTTCCCCATACAGGTGTCATTGGACAGCCTGAGCGAGCAGGACTTCAAGCAGATACTCACCCAGCCCGAAAACGCCGTCATCAAGCAGCAGATAGCGCTGATGGAGGTGGAGGGCGTGACGCTTCAGTTCGAAGACGACGCCATCGACGAGCTCGCCCACTACTCCTACCTCATGAATCAGACCCGGGAAAATATAGGTGCCAGGCGTCTGCATACCGTGATGGAGCGGGTGCTGGAGGAGCTCTCCTTCTCGGCGGACCGGATGAAGGGCACCACCGTCCAGGTGGACCGGGCCTTCGTGAAGAGCGCCTTGAAGGACGAAGCCACCGAGCGTGACCTCAAGCGCTATATCCTGTAGGAGACTGTTATGCTGGATCTCACCCGCCTGCGCCTCATAGTAGGGGTTAAGGGGATCGCCGCCCTTGCGCGGTCCACCGTCGCCGTGGTGGGCGTCGGAGGGGTGGGAAGTTATGTCACCGAGGCATTGGCTAGAAGCGGTGTCGGGCGTCTGATACTGATCGACGGTGATTCCGTATCCACCACCGATACCAACCGGCAGATCCACGCGGACGATACCACTTTAGGGCTGCCCAAGGTGGAGGCTATGGCCCGGAGGATACGCGCCTATCATCCCAAGGCGGAACTAACCCTTCACCATTTGTTTTTGGACGCCGGTACGGTGGGGGAACTGTTACAGGGGGAGATCGACTACGTGGTGGACGCCATCGACTCCATCCCCGACAAGGAGAGTCTGATCCTGTACTGTATGGAAAAGGGCGTTCCCATCGTATGCTCCATGGGTGCGGGGAACCGGATGGACCCCACCCGGATCAGCGTGACAGACATCCACAAGACCCATACCGACCCCGTTGCCCGCAGAATCCGTTTAATCTGCCGAAAACGGGGTATAAAAAGACTAAGCGTGGGCTGGTCGGATGAGAACCCTATCAGGGTGGAAGGGGCTATCGGCAGCAACGCATTTGTCCCGGCTTCAATGGGACTTGCCATCGCCGGGTACGTGATACGACAGCTTCTAGAAAAGACGGAAAAAACGCCATGATCGAAACGGGTTATGTGATAGACAACAAAGGCAAACAGGCAGTGGTCCGCATTCAGCGAAAAACCGCCTGCAAAAATTGCGGCATGTGCAAACAAGGCGCAAAGGGCATGGAGATTACCTTGGACAACCCATTAAACGCCAAGCAGGGTGATTGTGTGGAGATCAGCATGGGGGACCAGATGGTATTGCGTGCCTCCTTGATCGTATACGCCATCCCGCTGCTGTTTCTATTGATCGGGGCGGCTCTGGGTTATATTTTCAGTCCCGGACTGGGCATCGCCAACAAGGACCTGGCGGCGGCCGTCTGCGGTATCGTCTTCACAGCACTGTCTTACACCATCGTTCGTTCAATAGACAGGCGGGTCTCGGAGAAAAAAGGCTATGTGCCCCGGATCACCCGCGTACTCAGTAAGGAGGAGTAATATTGCCGGAATCAAATATACGCGATTTGACCGACGAGGATTTCAACGATGTGATTGAGGGATCGGATGTGCCCGTTTTGGTGGATTTCTGGGCCAATTGGTGCACCCCCTGCAAGACCCTTCTGCCTGTTTTGGACGAGCTTATCGCGGAATACGGGGAGCAGGTGTCCATCGCCAAGATCAATGTGGACGACGCCCCCAAAACATCTGCTAAATTCAAGATCATGAGTATCCCGACGCTGATCCTGTTCAAGGATGGAAAGGTCTTCGAGCAGGCGGTGGGGATGCGCCCCAAATCGTTTCTTCAGCGATGGCTGAAAGCCGCGCTAAAATAAGTGCTCTGCAAAACGGTTGTTTGTAGGCCGGGATTCAAACCCGGTTTTTTTATACCGGAGGGCCATATAGTGAATACTATATAGAAAGTGATATCGGCAGAAATACGAATATTCATGATAAAATATTGCACAATGTTCGGATACTCGTTATAATTGGATTTGTCTAATAGATAGGAGGAATGCACATGATTGATTTTACAACCATAGCCTCTGCGGATCCCGAAGTGGCCGATGCCATGAAGGATGAGTTGGGACGGCAGCAGAGCCATCTCGAGTTGATCGCATCAGAGAATTTTGTGAGCCTGCCGGTACTGGCGGCCATGGGCTCGCACTTGACCAATAAATACGCCGAAGGGTATCCCGGCAAACGATACTACGGCGGGTGCATGTACGTGGACGTGGTGGAGAACCTAGCGCGGGATCGGGTCAAGGCCCTCTTCGGCGCGGAACACGCAAATGTACAGCCCCACTCGGGTGCCCAGGCCAATATCGCCGTGTACTTCGCCATGCTGAATCCCGGCGACACCATATTGGGGATGAACCTCGCCCATGGCGGGCATCTCACCCACGGTAGTCCAGTCAATATCTCGGGAAAGTACTTCAACATCGTCCCCTATGGGGTGGACGCCGAGACGGGCTATATCGATTATGACGAATTGCGAAAACTGGCGCGGGAGCATAAGCCAAAGATGATCGTGGCGGGGGCCAGCGCCTATCCGCGCGTTATAGATTTTGAGAAATTCGGAGAGATCGCCAAGGAAGCCGGTGCCTATCTCATGGTGGACATGGCCCATATCGCGGGATTGATCGCCGCGGGGCTCCACCCCAATCCGGTACCCTACGCAGATTTCGTCACCACCACCACCCACAAGACGCTGCGTGGGCCACGGGGCGGGATGATCCTCTGCAAGAAGGAACATGCCAAGGCCATCGACAAAGCCATATTCCCCGGCACCCAGGGAGGTCCTCTCATGCACGTGATCGCCGCCAAGGCGGTCAGCTTCAAGGAAGCACAGGGTGAGGGTTTCGCCGCGTACCAGAAACAGATACTTCAAAATGCCCAGGCGCTTGCCGAGGGGCTTACCGTCAGGGGATTTGATCTCGTGTCCGGCGGCACTGACAACCACCTGATGCTGGTGGATCTTAGAAGCAGGGACATAACGGGAAAAGACGCGGAGAAGCGTCTCGACACCGTACGGATCACCGTCAATAAGAATGCGATCCCAGACGATCCCCAGAGCCCCTTCGTGACCAGCGGTATCCGTCTCGGCACCCCGGCGCTCACCACACGAGGCATGGTAGAGACCGATATGGATAAGGTCGCGGAGGCCATTGATATGACGCTGCGGCCGGACTACGAGGACGACAAAGAGAAGATACTGGCGATCGTCAACGGACTTTGCGAAGCCCATCCGTTGTATCAGGACGCCGCTATCGGTTGCTGAAGAACCAATACGGTAATTAGCCGCCTATATGGCGGCTTTTTATCTATAATGGAAACTTTCTGGTCATTAATCCGAGGGATTCTGTTTGAATTTACGCCCATTTCGCATTATAGTGGAACATGATGGGAGGGAGATGAGACTATGCCGGAAGATACCAAGCCATTGGCCGCCCGGATGCGGCCAGAACGGCTGGAGGATTTTGTGGGACAAGGGCATATCGTCGGACGGGATCGGCTGCTGTACAGAGCCATCCGGGCCGACAGGCTCACCTCCGCCATTTTTTTCGGTCCTCCGGGAACAGGGAAAACAACGCTGGCCAGGATCATCGCCAACGAGACCAAGGGCGCGTTTCGCACGCTCAACGCCGTATCCGCCGGCGTCAAGGATATCCGCGCCGTTGCCGAGGAGGCCCAGAACCGACTGCTGAATCCCAGCGGCAGAGTCGTACTGTTCTTCGACGAGGTCCACAGGCTCAACAAGGGACAGCAGGACACGCTGCTCCCCTATGTGGAGGACGGGGTGTTCATCCTCATCGGGGCTACCACCGAGAACCCTTATTTCGAGGTCAACAAGGCGCTTCTGTCCCGGTCCACGCTGTTCCGGTTCGAGCCCTTGACCGACGAGGATATTCGCACCATCCTATACAGGTGCTTAAACGATACGGAGCGGGGCTTTGGAAATCTGCCCATCGAAATTACTGAGGATGCCGAGGCGCACCTCATCGCCATGAGCGGCGGGGACGCCAGAGTCGCCATGAACGGCCTCGAACTGGCGGTGCTGACAACCGAGCCAAACGACGACGGGATCATCTTCATCGATCTCGAAATCGCCCAGGAGAGCATTCAGCAGAAGGCGCTCCGCTACGACAAGAACGGGGATGAGCACTACGATGTGATCAGCGCGTTTATCAAAAGCATGCGCAATTTTATGGAGCCAGACGCGGTGCTCCACTGGCTGGCCCGGATGATCGAGTCGGGAGAGAAGCCGGAATTCATCGCCCGGCGTATCATGATCTGCGCCGCCGAGGACGTGGGACTTGCCAATCCCATGGCGCTCCAGGTGGCCGTGGCCGCCGCACAAGCTGTGGAGCGGGTGGGCTGGCCTGAGGGGGCCATTATTCTTGCCGAGGCGGCACTGATGGTGGCCTGTTCCCCCAAGTCCAATTCCGCGGTGATGGGCATCGGAAAGGCACAGAAGGATGTACAGGAGGGACATATCGGGTCCGTGCCGTTGAACCTGCGCAATATCTACGTCCCCGGTGCGGAGGAACTGAAGCACGGAGCGGGATATAAATACTCTCATAATTTCCCCAACGCCCGGGCTGAGCAACCATATCTGCCAAAGGAATTGGAGGGACGGCGGTATTATTTCCCCCGGAACTCGGGATGGGAAGCCAGAGTAAAGGAGAATCTGGACAAAATACTGGGGGAGGATTCGGGACCCAAAAAGGGCGATACCGGCGAAGGCCATCATGCCTGAATAAAATCCTGAACGCTTGACTAAATAGGGTGTTCATGTTACGATAAATATAACCTATTAAATTAGTTGGGATTAAAACGGTAGGGATTATTATGAAGCTATCCACGAAGGGCCGTTACGGCGTGCGCGCCATGTACGAACTGGCCGTCCGGCAGCAGAAAAAGCCGGTGCCGTTAAGCGAGATCGCCGCGGGTCAGGAGATCAGCGAGGCGTATCTGGAGCAACTGATGGCAAAGCTAAAGGGAGCGGGGCTGGTGAAGAGCGTCCGGGGCGCCCAGGGCGGGTATCTGCTGGCCAGGGAGGCTAAGAATATCACCGTCGGCGACATACTCAGGCCCCTGGAGGGCACGGTGGGACCCACCGAATGCGCATCTGAGGCCAGCGTCTGTCCCGGCTCTAGTTGCTGTGCGGTCCATGTGATCTGGGAGCGGATCAAGGAGGGCATCGACGCGGTGGTGGACGGGGTCACCCTTGCGGACGTCGTGGAAGCGGGAATAGAGGAGAATCAATGATGAAAGATATATATCTGGACCATGCGGCGACTACATACACGGACAGGCGGGTACTTAAGGAGATGCTCCCGTACTTCAACGAGATCTACGGCAATCCGTCCAGCCTCCATGAGACCGGCCGCAAGGCCGCCAAAGCCGTGGCGACGGCTAGGGCTCAGGTGGCTGCGGCCATCAACGCAAAACCGGAGGAGATTTATTTTACCGCCGGAGGCACTGAGTCCGATAATTGGGCCTTGCGCATCGCGCTGGCGGGCAAGGACAAAAAGGATTGCCACATCATCACATCGGCCATCGAGCACCACGCGATCCTGCACGCCTGCCAGCAACTAGAGAAAGAAGGCTGCGCTGTCACATACCTGCCGGTGGACGAATACGGGCGGGTGTCGGTGGACTCAGTCAGTCAGGCGCTTAAGCCCAATACCGTACTGGTCAGTATCATGGCCGCTAATAACGAGATAGGTACCCTGGAGCCAATCCGTGAGATCGGGGCGATACTGAAAGACAAGCCCACCCTCTTTCATACAGACGCGGTCCAGGCCATGGGAGCTGTCCCCGTGAACGTAGAGGACTGGGGTGTGGATATGCTCAGCATGTCGGCCCATAAATTTTACGGGCCAAAAGGGGTCGGCGCGCTTTACGTGCGAAAGGGTATTAAGATAGTATCATTCATCCACGGCGGCGCCCAGGAACGCAGACACAGGGCCGGGACGGAAAACGTCCCCGGGATCGTGGGAATGGGGAAGGCCATCGAGCTTGCCCAGGAGAGTCTATCGGAAGAATCTGCGAGATTGACGACGCTCAGAGATAAATTGATTAACGGCATCATCGAGCGGATACCGGAGATCCGGCTGGACGGGCACCCCACAGAGCGGTTGCCCAACAACGTCCATTTCTGCTTCAAGTACATCGAGGGAGAGGCCCTTCTATTGAGTCTCGACGCGGAGGGGATACGGGCATCGAGCGGATCCGCCTGCACCTCCGGGGCCCTGGACCCCTCCCACGTGCTATTGGCCCTGGGGCTTGATCATGGGACGGCCCACGGCTCACTGCGGATTACATTAGGCCATGTGACGACTGAGGATGACATCGATTACGTGCTGGACACGCTGCCCGGCATCGTAGAGCGGCTGCGGATGATGTCGCCGCTATTTAACCAGCAAGAAGGAGGTAAGACCCTTGTATAGCGATAAAGTGATGGACCATTTCAGAAATCCCAGGAATGTGGGAGAGATACCCGACGCCAACGGAATCGGCCAGGTGGGCAATGAAAAGTGCGGCGATATCATGAAGATCTACCTAAAGATCGAGGACGATATGATCAAGGACGTGAAGTTCAAGACCTTCGGCTGCGGCGCGGCCATCGCCAGCAGCAGCATGGCCACCGAGCTCATTAAGGGCAAGAGCGTGGAGGAAGCGCTAAAGCTCACCAACAAGGCTGTGATGGAGGCACTGGAGGGACTGCCCCCTGTCAAGATTCACTGTTCGGTGTTGGCGGAGGAGGCCATCAAGGCCGCCATCGATGACTACCACCAGCGCGCGGGACAATGACGGATAGAAACAACAAGACAGTCTTAGTGGGGATGAGCGGCGGTGTGGACAGCACCGTCGCCGTCCTGCTTTTACAGGAGCGGGGATACGATGTCCAGGGGGCGACCATGCGCATATGGCATGAAGACCCCGGGCATACAGACAGAGTCATCGAGAGCGCCCGAGACGCCGCCGACGCACTGGGGATAGAGCATCACGTGATCGAGATGGGGGAGGATTTTTACAGTGCAGTGGTAGCGCCCTTTACCCGTGCCTACGCGGAAGGTCTCACCCCCAACCCCTGCGTGCTCTGCAACCCCTCGATTAAATTCGCCTCTCTCGTCAACTTGGCAGATGAACTCGGGATCGAGCACATCGCCACAGGCCACTACGCCAGGATCACCCTGTATCCGGCCACAGGCCGCTACGCTGTGCAAAAAGCCAAATCCATCCGGCGGGACCAAAGCTACATGCTCTATGCCCTTACACAGGAGCAGCTTAGCAGGTTGATCTTCCCCCTGGGGGAGTACGGCAAAGACGTGATCCGTGAAATGGCGGAACAAAGGGGACTTACATGCGCTGACACCCCGGCGAGCCAGGAGATATGCTTTCTCTGTGATCAGGACTATGGGCGGTTTATCCGTGAACGCTGCCCCGAGCTATTGACCAAAGGGGATATCGTGGATACTGACGGGAACGTGCTTGGACACCACGATGGCATCATTCATTTCACCATTGGCCAGCGCAAAGGCTTGGGGATCGCGGCGGGCAAACCCATGTATGTCTGTGCCATTCATCCGGATACCCACCGGGTCGTGGTGGGGGAGAACGCGGATTTATATGAGCGCCAGATGCGGGTGGGGGAGCTTTCGTACATGGCGTTATCTGATTTTGATACCGTTTCCAGAGCCGATGTAAAGATACGCCACCAGGCAAGTCCCGTACCTGCCGAACTGCATATGAATGACGGGGAAGCCGTGGTCACATTCGATGCCCCTCAGCGGGCCATAACCCCCGGTCAGTCGGCGGTGTTCTATGACGGGGATATCGTACTGGGCGGCGGGATTATTCTCTGAATTAGAAAAATATAGCATACCTGTGAAACCGCTTCCGCCAGTCCTTGCCGGGAGTTATTATTGCGCCGGTACCACATACTAAATGCAGGGATGAGAGAATGGTACGGTGCTTAAGCAGACTGATGCAAAAACCTGTTTTGGGGTATTACAGCGGACAGAAGCTGGGCGTGGTGAACGGGTTTACCCTGTACCCGGAGACCCACCGACTCTTGGGCGTCATGGTCAAGCGGCACAGATGGTCCGCAGTCCGGGAATACAGGATGCGCGATATCAGCAGGGACAGTTCCAGGCTGTCGTTATTGGCATTGGCGGAAGACGGGGAGAAGCGGGACAAAGAAGATGTGGACCGCTATATTGGTTTTCCTCTTTGCATCGGGGTTTCGGTGCTGAACCACGCCCGGACCCGGGGACAGATCGCAGACATATGGGTGAACTGGCCCGAAGGCACGGTGGCGTGGTATGAGGTGTCCAGGGGGTACCTGGACGATATGCGCAAGGGCCGTGCCTACGCCAGGGGGTACTGGGTCAAGACAAATGACGAGAACTGGGTATTTCAATGCGTACAGGAGGTGTGAATTGATGTTCAAGAGAATGAGCGGTATGGTCATCGGCGGCCTGGTGGGTATGGCGGCGGGCATGATGCTGGCCCCCCAGAAGGGCAAAAAACTCCGCAAGCAGATCAAAGGCGCAGTCAACCGCGCAGGTATGTAGTCAGCGCTGTATGATACGGGAAAGACGGATTCTGACCAGACGATGGATCATAAGCGCGGCGGTATTGATCGCGATAGGGCTCTCGCTGTTCTGGTTTTGGCCGACGGTACAGAAGATACTCATCACCATGGCGGCTGCGGCCGCCCTTTCCTTTTTATTGTCTCCCATCGTCGATCTGTTGGAGCGATGGATGCCCCGATGGCTTGGGATTTCGTTGACATATTTGGTACTGGTGTCGGTGGCTGGCGGAGTACTGTATCTGGTACTGCCCGGATTGTTCCAGCAGGGGTCAATGCTTGTGGGCCAACTCCCCGACTATATCAAGGTATTCAATAAGGTGGAGCGCGATATCACCATTCGGCTTCAGGATATCGGTCTGACGGGGCAGATGATGGGAAAATGGGAGGATATCGTCACCAATTTCCAGACCGGGATCACCGAGCGGGCGGGTGAATTCGTCACAACCATGCCCGACCGTATCTCCTTTCTCCCCGAACTGGTAGCGATCCCCGTCATCGTGTTTTATTTCATCAAGGACAAAAAAGCCATCCATCGGATCACCGACCGGTGCATCCCCGCCCGCTACCGGGAGAACATATACAGGCTCTCCGATCACATCCGCCATGTGCTGTATGGTTTCATCCAGGGGGAATTGGTGAACGCCCTGGTGGTGGGGGTACTCTCCACCATCGCGTTCTTGCTGATCGGTCTGCCTTACCCGCTGCTGCTGGGGACTGTGGCCGGGGTTTGCGAGATCATTCCCTATTTCGGCCCCTACATATCGGTGATCCCCATCGCCATCGTGGTATTGATCGAGGTGCCCCAAAAAATCTGGTGGACCCTTGGTGTGATCTTCGCGATCCAACAGATCCAGGGGAGTGTGATCTCCCCGATCATACTGAGCGGGCATGTCCGGCTCCATCCGGTGGTGGTGATCCTGCTGCTGCTGGCGGGGCTGGCCGCCGGGGGGATATTGGGTATGGTGGTGATCCTGCCGCTGGCGCTGATCATCCGGGAGATCGTGGAATTCACATACCAACGGACAGTTTACGCCCGCACATTGCTCAGGATCACCCGCGGCGATTCTTGACAAAGCATGCCCCTTTCCATAGAATGAGAATAACGATACGGGACAGGCCCTAATACGGGGCTTTTTTCATTACCGATATCCGATTCGTACCACGATCAATGAACATGCCGGAGGACTGTTTTTATGAGATACATGGGCGTCAACGAAGTACGTCAGAAATTTCTTGATTTCTTTGCAGAAAAGGACCATCTGGTGGTCCCGAGCTTTTCCCTGGTGCCGCACAACGACAAGAGCCTGCTTTTGATCAACGCGGGGATGGCGCCTCTCAAACCCTATTTTACCGGCCAGGAGGAGCCGCCAAAAAAACGGATGGCCACCTGCCAGAAATGCATCCGCACCGTGGATATCGACCGGGTGGGCAAAACCGCCAGACACGGCACGTTTTTCGAGATGCTGGGGAATTTCTCCTTCGGTGATTATTTCAAGAAAGAAGCGATCTCCTGGGCCTGGGAGTTTGTGACCGAGGTCATGGAGATCCCATCCGATAAATTATATGCCTCGATTTATCTGGATGACGACGAGGCATACGATCTCTGGGTCAATATGATCGGTCTGCCCCCAGAGCGGGTTGTCCGTCTCGGAAAAGAGGATAATTTCTGGGAGCACGGTACCGGCCCCTGCGGACCATGCTCGGAGATACACATCGACCGGGGCGAGAAATACGGTTGCGGAAAGCCCGACTGTGGGGTCGGATGTGACTGTGACCGGTACGTGGAGTTCTGGAACCTGGTGTTCACCCAATTTGACAAAACCGAATCTGGGGAGTACCTGCCCCTGCCCAACCCCAATATCGACACGGGTATGGGGCTGGAGCGTCTTTCGATGATCATGCAGGGGGTTGACTCAATCTTTGATCTAGACACCTTCCGGTCGGTCATCGACGCCATTGAGGCCGTTGCTCATGTTAAATACGGAAGCGGCGGAGACATCGATGAGTCCATCCGGGTCATCTCCGATCATATTCGCAGCACGGTTTTCATGATCTCCGACGGGATACTTCCTTCCAATGAGGGCCGGGGCTATGTATTGCGCCGGGTGCTTCGGCGGGCAGCCCGCCACGGAAAACGGCTGGGGATCGGGGATCGATTCCTCGCCGATCTGGTGAAAGTGGTGGTGGATTCCTGCGCGGAAGCCTATCAGGAACTCAGAGAAAAGAAGAGCCATATCCAGAAGATCATCGACCAGGAAGAGAAACGGTTCTACATCACCCTGGACCAGGGACTGAGCGTGCTGAATGAATATATAGAAGAATTAATAGGTCAGGAAAAGAAGGTATTAAGCGGCCTTCACGTATTCACCCTCTACGATACCTACGGATTCCCCGTGGAGTTGACCCAGGAGATACTGGCGGAGAAGGGTATGGAGCCCGATATGGACGGGTTCGCCGCCCATATGGCTGAGCAGCGGCAAAGGGCCCGTTCGGCACGGAAGGAAACCGACTACATGGGCGCCGAAGACAGTTTGTACAAACTGATCGACACAGGCATTACTACAGATTTTGTTGGATACGATGCGCTGGAGGGGAGCGCCAGGGTGCTGACGCTGATCAGGGACGACGAGACGGTGGAGCGAGTCGATAGCGGCGACAGCGCGGTTATTGTGCTGGACGTGACGCCCTTCTACGCCGAGAGCGGCGGCCAGATCGGCGATCAGGGGGTATTGGTCGGTCCCTCGGGGCGTATGAAGGTGGAAGACACCCGCAAGATCCAGGGAAACCGCTGGGTCCATACGGGCACGGTGATAGAGGGTCATATTGATCAGGGAGATTGCATTGATACCAGGGTAGATCAGGAGCGGCGGCTCGCCATTGCCCGTAACCACACGGTGACACATTTGCTCCACAGCGCGCTGCGTACCGTGCTGGGGGATCAGGTCCACCAGGCGGGATCGTTGGTGACCCCCGACCGGCTTCGGTTTGACTTCACCCAGTACGAGCCCATGACCGAGGATCAGATCAGTCGAGTGGAGCGGATGGTAAACGGGTGGATCTGGGAGTCGATCCCGGTATCGACCCGGCAGATGTCCCTGAAAGAAGCGCAGAAAGAAGGGGCCACCGCCCTGTTTGGAGAAAAATACGGTGACAAGGTCCGGGTGGTATCGGTGGGAGATGTCAGCATGGAACTGTGCGGAGGCACCCATTTATCCAATACCGGACAGGCGGGACTCTTCCAAATCGTCAGCGAGTCCAGCACTGCTGCGGGAGTCCGCAGGATTGAGGCCGTCACCGGATGGGCAGCCTATGACATCATGGAGAGCCGAAAGGGCCTTGTGAACACCCTCCAGCAGGAACTTCGCACCGATGAAGACGGGATACTCGCCAGGGTAGACGCCCTGCGGGAAGAACTGCGGAGCGCCAACAAGGAAATATCTGGTCTGAAGGCAGAAATGGCCAAGGGCGCCGTTGACGAGACTCTGGATACTATCCAGGAGACGGGTGGCGTTAAGTGGGCCGCCGCCCGGATGGACGGCATGGACGCGGCGCAGCTGCGGGACGCGGCCGATCGGCTCCGGGATAAGATGGGCAGCGGCGTGGTGGTGCTGGCTAGCGCCCAGGAAAACAAGGTCATGTTTATCGCCGCGGCCACCAAAGACGTCGTCAAAAAAGGAATACACGCCGGCAATCTCGTCAAGGAACTGGCCGCCATGGCCGGAGGCGGAGGCGGCGGCAGGCCCGATATGGCCCAGGCCGGCGGCAGGGATGTTTCCAAAATTGACGCGGCTTTATCTGCGGTAGACGTTGCGATCGAAAAGCAGCTTGGTATATAATGGGTGTAGGCGGACCGAGGAGGGATGGATATGCCTGATAAAATGAATGATACCGTTAAATTCAATATGGATCTGGAGACGGACCAGACGGCCCAGGCCATCCTGGTCAGCGTGCTGCAGTCCCTGCGGGAGAAAGGGTACGACCCCATCAACCAACTGGTGGGATACCTGGTTTCCGGAGACCCCACCTATGTCACCAGCCACAATAAGGCCAGGGTGTTGATACAGCAGCTTGAGCGGGACGAGTTATTGGAGGAGCTGGTATCCTCCTATATTCGCAACAATCTTAAGGACTGATACCAGGAAAACGCATACGCGAAAAAGCAGGGGCTTTGCGCCCTTGTTTTTTATGCCGGGAATAAAGGACGCTTGTTTTTTTCATAGTGACGGCACAATAGGATCATATTAGGGAGGTAGACGTATTGAAACGGGTCATGGGACTGGACATAGGCGGCAAGCGCATCGGGATCGCGTTTAGCGACCCATTGGGATTCACCGCCCAGGGACACTCGGTCTATGCCAGACGGCAGCAGGAGGAAGACATCCAGTACCTGGCCGATTTGGCGAAGGAGAGAGAGGTATCCCGGATCGTATTCGGACTGCCGCGCAATATGAACGGCACCGAAGGTCCTCAGGCGGAAAAGGTAAGGGCGTTCGCCGAATCGGTATCGGAGGCGCTCCCGGACATCACCATCGCGTTCTGGGATGAGCGTCTCACCACGGTGGCCGCCCACCGGGTGATGCTCGAAGCCGACATGAGCCGGGGCAAACGCAAGAAAAAGGTCGACCAGCTGGCGGCTGTTTTGATCCTGCAGGGATATCTTGACCATCTGCAAATACGAATGTAATAGGGAGGAATACTCATGAGCGAGGAAACCAATACTGTTGAACTGGTGGACGAGGAAGGCAATAGCATGCTCTTTGACCACCTGATGACGCTGGACTACAAGGACGAGCGGTTTGTGCTGCTTTCCCCCGAGCAGCCGGAGAACGAGGACGGGGAAGCGGAAGTGGTGATCCTGAAGGTAACCCAGGATGACAACGGGGAAGACCTGTACGAAAACATCGAAGACGACGCCCTTCTGGACGAGGTCTTCGACGCCTTCGTGGAAGTATCCAATATGTACGGCGATGAGGAGGACGAGGAGCAGGAATAGGAAAATTCTTGCCCTCTCCCTAAGTCTATGCTATACTGGCGTAGCGTGAAAAAACACACCCTTCGGGACAGATCGGCCGGTGCCCTAATTGGGTTTCCGTTCTGGGTGAACGAAGGGGCGGAAAAAACTGAGGAGGTATCTACATGTCTATCGTTTCCATGAAACAACTGCTGGAAGCAGGGGTACATTTCGGCCATCAGACCCGCCGGTGGAACCCCAAGATGAAACCCTATATCTTTACCGAGAGAAACGGAATCTATATCGTCGATCTGCAGAAAACCGTGCGGATGATGGAAGAAGCCTACCGTTTTGTCCGTGATCTGGCCGCCGACGGGGAGTATATCCTCTTTGTGGGATGCAAGAAGCAGGCCCAGGAGTCGATTCAGAACGAAGCGGAACGCTGCGGTATGTTTTATGTCAACAACCGCTGGCTGGGCGGCATGCTCACCAATTTCAAGACCATCAAGGACCGTGTCAAGCGGATGCATCGCTTGAACGAGATGGAGACCGACGGTTCCTTCGACGTATTGCCGAAAAAAGAAGTCATCAAGCTACGTCTCGAGCGGGATAAGCTGGAGAAGAACCTGGGCGGCATCGGCCAGATGAAACGCCTGCCCGCGGCGCTCTTCGTGATCGATCCTCGCAAGGAGCATATCGCCGTGGCCGAGGCACGCAATTTGGGCATCCCGGTCATCGCCATTGTCGATACCAATTGCGATCCCGACGAGATCGATTATGTGATCCCCGGCAATGACGACGCCATCCGGGCGGTGCGTCTGATCTCCTCCATCATGGCCGACGCGGTGCTGGAGGGAAAGCAGGGCGAGCAGATGGAGGCCAAAAAGGCGTACACCGAGCCGGATGATGACGCCGCTACGACCGCCAACGAGACCGCGGCGGACATTGACAAAAAAGACGAATAAACGGGATAGGAGTGAGATAGATGATTACAGCTGAAATGGTCAAGCAATTACGGGACAAGACCGGCGGCGGCATGATGGACTGCAAACGCGCCCTTCAGGACGCTGACGGCGACATGGAAAAGGCCGCTAAGATACTGCGGGAACGCGGGCTGGCTTCAGCGGACAAACGGTCCGGCAAGGTCGCGGCGGAAGGGGCTGTAGGCTCCTATATCCACATGGGCGGCAAGATCGGCGTGCTGGTGGAAGTGAACTGCGAGACCGACTTCGTGGCCCAGACAGATAAATTTCAGGAATTTGTAAAAGACATCGCCATGCACATCGCGGCGTCCTCTCCCGAGTATATCGAACCCGAGGATGTGCCCCAGGGCGCCATTGAGAAGGAAAAAGAGATCCTGCGCGCCCAGGCCATCAACGAAGGCAAACCCGAAAAAATCGTCGAAAAGATGGTGGAAGGCCGCATCAAGAAATACTACAATGAAGTCTGCCTGATGGAACAGCCCTTCGTGAAGGACCCGGACAAGACGGTACGCGAAGTATTGAAGGAGATCATCTTCGCCGTTGGTGAAAATGTCAATGTCAGGCGTTTTACCCGGTATGAACGGGGCGAAGGGATCGAGAAAAAAGAAGCGAACTTCGCCGAAGAGGTCATGAGCGAAGCCCAAGGCAAATAAGAGAACACACGGTGTTCTCTTTTTTTGAAAAATTACGGTACAACGCCTATATCGCAATTTAATCACAGATGAAGTAAGAGGAGACAGGCGCTTTTTGGAGAATAATACTAAGACGGAGGGAGTATATGGGAGATAGCCTCGCGTACAAGCGTATCATGCTGAAGATCAGCGGTGAAGCCCTGGCTGGCAATAAGGGCTACGGACTGGACAGCGATATGCTGGAATACATCGCGGACCAGATCATAGAAGTAAGAGCCCTGGGTGTGGAGATCGCCGTCGTCGTAGGCGGGGGCAATATCTGGCGTGGGCGGAGTGCCGCCGAGATGGATCGGACCACCGCTGATCATATGGGCATGCTGGCGACCGTGATCAACGGCCTGGCATTGCAGGACGCCTTGGAGCGCCGCAGTATTCCGACGCGGGTGCAGACCGCCATCGAGATGCGCCAAATAGCGGAGCCCTATATACGCCGGCGGGCCATGCGCCACCTGGAAAAAGAGCGTGTCGTGATATTCGCCTGCGGTACCGGCAATCCGTTTTTCAGCACCGACACGGCCGCGGCTCTGCGTTCGGCGGAGATCGAGGCCGATATCATTGTGAAGGCGACTAATGTGGACGGGGTGTACAGTAGCGACCCCCATAAAGACAAAAACGCCGAAAAATACGAGAGCCTTCATTACCTGGACGTGCTCAATCAGGGCCTGAAGGTGATGGATACCACAGCCATATCACTGTGCATGGACAACGATCTGCCCATACTGGTCTTCAATCTGCAGACACCCCACGGCATCCGTGACGCCGTGCTGGGCCATAAGATAGGAACCATCATAAAGGGGGAATAAGGTATGTTGGAAGATGTCTATCAGGAAACAAACGAGAAGATGGAGAAAACCATCAGCAACCTGAAGGATGAACTGGGCGGTGTGCGGGCCGGCCGTGCCAATCCTCATATACTGGACCGGATACGGGTGGACTATTACGGTACCCCCACGCCCCTCAATCAAGTCGGCAATATCATGGTCCCGGAGCCGAGGCTATTGGTGATCGCGCCCTGGGACCCCAATATGATCCCCGCTATAGAAAAGGCGCTGCAAGTCTCCGATATCGGGATCATGCCCAGCAACGACGGAAAAGTGATACGCCTATCGTTTCCGGAATTGACCGAGGAGCGGCGGCACGATCTGGTTAAGCTGATCCACAAGATGGGAGAGGAGGCCAAGATCGCCATCCGCAACGAGCGGCGCTCGGCCAACGACGAACTGAAAAAAGAGCAGAAGCACAACGATCTCACCGAAGATGATCTCAAGGACGGGGAAGACGAGATCCAACGCTTGACCGACGAGCATACCAAGGCTATTGATACGCTGGTAGCCGATAAGGAAAAGGAGATCATGGAGGTATAGCGGGATGCGCCATTCTGACCTGATCGGATGGCCCCTGGCAAAAGCACTCGATACGGTTCAGCGGGATTGCCCCGGCATCACTTTGCAGGTGACCGGCTGCGACCCGCTGAAATCGTATGCGCCGGACCCCGCTGAGAAGCGTGTGGTGCGGGCGCGACGAGAGGGCGACACGCTGGAGCTGACCGTATCGGTATTCAAGGGATTTTCATCATGAAAGACATACGAAAGACGCGTAAATACATACGTTTGGCGGATCAGATACGCCAGAGACCCGTGCCCGAGCATGTGGCGATCATCATGGACGGCAACGGACGATGGGCGAAGGCAAAGGGGAAAATCCGCACCTACGGACACCGTCACGGGGTGGAGCGGCTGCGGGACATACTGCGCGCCTGCGTGGATATCGGCGTTCATTATCTCACCATCTACGCCTTTTCCACCGAAAACTGGACCAGGCCCGATAGCGAGGTGTCCTATCTACTGGACCTGTTTGTCGAATACCTCAAAAACGAACTGTCCGAACTGAACCGGGAAGGTGTGCGGGTGCATATCATCGGAGACCGGGCCGGACTGCCGGAGCGTGTCAATGCCGCCATCGACAATATGGAAAAGAAGACTGCCGGAAATGACCGTATTCATATGAATATCGCCTTCAATTACGGGGGCCGGGACGAGATTATCCGGGCTGCCCGGGCGCTGGCATCTGAGGCCCAGGCCGGACGTATTAAGCCTGAAGATATTGATGGTGATGCCTTTGCCGCTCATCTTTATACGGCGGGGATGCCCGATCCCGATCTATTGATCAGGACCGGCGGAGACCAGCGGGTGAGCAATTTTCTGCTGTACCAGCTAGCTTACTGTGAGTTTTACGTGACCAGCAGTCGATTGTACTGGCCTGATTTCAGTCCCATGGAATTCTTTAGGTCTATTTTGGCGTTTCAGCAGCGACAGCGCCGATATGGGGGATTGATTACCGGGGGAAAGGACGTATCCTAAATTGTTTTGGACACGGCTGATAAGCGCCGTGGTGGGGCTTTTGCTTCTCGCGCTGGCGCTTGTCTTACGAGGAGATTATTTCTATTTCTTTGTGATGGCGCTCTCCATCGTCGCCATCTATGAGTACATGCACGCCTTTAACCAGGGTGGCCATCACCCTGGACTCTCCAACGGCATCATCTTTACCGCCGGGGCGTTCCTGCTGCTGCGTTTCGCCCCCTTGCCGTGGGCTCTCTCATTTGTCGCCCTGAGCCTCCTGGCGCTTTTCGCGCAGTACGTGATGGACAAGAAGATGGCGCTTCCCGACGTGATGATTACCATCACCGGATATTTGTACCCCTCTCTGATTTTGTTAGGCATTGCCTGGGCGGGGAGCCAAGCGGATATCCGGTGGTATATCATATTGCTGACCGCCCTTGTCATCGCTATGGGCACCGACACATTCGCCTATCTCACCGGACTGCTGATTGGCAGGCATCCATTGGCGCCTGAGATCAGCCCCAAGAAGACCATAGAGGGCAGTGTCGGGGGGACGTTGTTCGCCGTGGTATTGGTGATATGCGCGGGATTTTTATACCGGCGGTACGCGGGTCTCGATATCCCCCTTGTCCATCTGGTGATCATGGGTGTTTTAGGCTCCCTGGCGGGACAGATTGGGGATTTGTTCGCCTCCAAGATCAAGCGCACCTGCGGGATTAAGGACTTCGGACAGATCCTTCCCGGCCACGGCGGCATCATGGACCGGATCGACAGCATCACATTTGTATTCATCGTGGTGGCCTCCTATATGGCTGTCGTACTATGAGGATATACGTATGAAGCGCATTATAATTTTGGGGTCCACCGGCTCCATCGGTCGGCAGGCCATCGATATACTGTCCCATTATCCCGACCGTTTCTCCATCATCGGATTGAGCGCGGGGAGCAACGCGGCGCTGCTGGCCGAGCAGGCCAACGCGTTGAAATCCCCGTATGTGGCCATCGCTGACGAGACCAAAGCCGGGGAACTTAGGGACGCTCTCACATACCCCTGCGAAATATTCTCGGGGAAAACGGGCATGATGGAAATGGCAGGGATATCCTGTGACATGGCCCTTGTATCCATCGTGGGGGCGGCGGGACTAGAGGCCACACTCACGGCCATCCGATCTGGGACAGATATCGCCCTGGCCAATAAAGAGACACTGGTGGCCGGTGGCGAGTTGGTGATGGGAGAGGCCCAGAGACACGGGGTGTCCATCCTCCCGGTGGATAGCGAACACTCGGCGATCCTGCAATGCCTGCGTGGGACCGAATCGGAGGGCCGGGATGCAGTCGATGCATTGTATCTCACGGCATCCGGCGGACCTTTCAGGGGATACAGTGCGGAAGAATTGCGCGACGTGACTCCGGAGCAGGCGCTTAAGCACCCCAACTGGAACATGGGACAAAAGATCACCATCGACTCGGCCACACTCATGAACAAAGGCTTAGAAGTCATCGAAGCCCGCTGGCTATTTGACGTGCCGCCGGAAAAGATCAAGGTACTCGTACATCCCCAGAGCATCATACACTCTATGGTGGGATTCAGCGACGGGGCGGTGATGGCCCAGCTTGGCTTGCCTGATATGCGGGGGCCTATCCTCTACGCGCTGAACGGCTGTACCCGGTTGGATTCTCCCTTGGATCCGCCTGACTTTGCGGCCTTGGGTACATTGACTTTTGACGAACCGGATATTGAGGCCTTTCCCTGTTTGGGACTCGCGTACCGAGCGTTGGAAGAGGGCGGGACCATGCCCGCGGTGATGAACGCAGCCAACGAGATCGCCGTGGCGCTGTTCCTTGACGGAAAGATACCGTTTTACCGGATACCCGCTATCATCGAGGAGCAGATGGCGATTCATGAACCCGTCCCCGCCGATATCCTGGAAGGGATACTGCGGGCGGACCGGGAGACCAGAGAGCGTGTTTTGCGTGCGTACTGATATGGAGGCATAAGATGTCTACACTGATGACGATACTTGTTGCGATACTACTGTTCGGCGTATTGATCATGGTCCATGAGCTGGGCCATTTCTTTGCCGGGAGGATGGTGGGCATCCAGCCCAAGGAATTCTCCATCGGCATGGGTCCCGTGCTCTTTTCCAAGGAGCGGAAGGGAATTAAGTACAATCTGAAGGCGCTGCCCATCGGCGGGTCCTGCCTTTTTTTAGGCGAAGACGAGGAAAACAAGGCATCGGGGGCCTTTAATAACGCCCCTGTCTGGAGGCGCATGGTGACCATCGTGGCCGGGCCGCTGATGAATTTCCTCCTGGGCGTGGTGCTGATCATGGTGCTGTATATGGCGCTGGGCGTCATGCAGATCCAGCCGGTGGTGGATCAGTTCAACGACGCGGATGTATTTACGGCGGGCAACCCGGCCCAGGAAGCGGGTCTGCTCACAGGTGACAAGATTGTCGGAGTTAACGGGGAGTATTGGGGCGATCTCCCGGATCAAACCATTATCCAGAAAGTCCACACTGCCCTTTCGGAGGGGGAAGGCGCCCCCGCGGAATTGATCATAGAGCGGGACGGTGAGCAAATGACAAAGACCGTCACCCCTATCTACAATACCTCCGATAACGCCTACCAGATCGGCATCATTTTTCGCAATGAGATCGTGAAGGTGGGATTCTTCCAATCCTTGGCCTATGGATTCAAGGACGCTGTGGGAGCCATCGTGACCATGGTTTCCTTCCTGGGGCAGCTCATATTCCGCGGCCAGGGCGCCGGAGATGTGCTGGGCCCGGTGGGGATCGTGACCGAGATCGGAAACGCAGTGCGGGAGGGATGGGAGTATGTGATTAACCTCGCCATCATCATCTCGCTGAACCTGGGATTGATCAATCTGATCCCCTTCCCGGCGCTTGACGGGGGAAGGCTCGCGCTGCTGGCAGTGGAGGGTATCCGCCGGAAGCCATTCGACCGGGAGAAGGAAGGGATCTTCCACTTGATCGGATTCGCTGTGTTGATGCTTCTGATGGTGCTCATCACCTACCGGGATATCTCGAAACTGTTTCATTAGGAGTTTGGGATGAGAAAACCTACGAGAGCCGTACATGTGGGAAAAGTCCAGATCGGCGGAGGCGCTCCCGTCTCGGTCCAGAGCATGACCAATACCCGGACTGAGGACGTGGCCGCCACCAAAGCCCAGATCGGGCGGCTCGTGGACGCCGGATGCGATATCGTGCGCGTATCCGTATACAACAATGAATGTGCGGAGGCCTTTTTACAGTATAAAGAAGCGTTCCCGGACCTGCCCTTGGTAGCCGATATTCATTATGACGCGGACCTGGCGATCAAAGCCATCCGGTCCGGCGCCGACAAGATTCGGATCAACCCAGGCAATATCGGCGGTCGTGAAAAGGTCCACGCCATCGCCCTGACGGCTAAGGACGCGGGCATCTCCATCCGGGTGGGGGTCAATCTGGGCTCCCTGGAGCGTCATATCCTCGAAAAATACGGGAGAACAGCCGAGGCCATGGCCGTGAGCGCCCTTCAATATGTGGACATGCTATCCGAGGTTAATTTCCAAGACACCGTCGTGTCGCTGAAGGCATCCGACATCCCTCTCACCGTCGAGGCCAACAAGCTATTTCGCCAGCGGAGCGACTGCCCCCTCCACCTGGGGATCACCGAGGCGGGGACGGTGCGCTCCGGCGCCATCCGATCGGCAGTGGGACTGGGGATCCTGCTCTACGAGGGGATCGGCGATACCATCCGGGTATCACTATCCGGAGACCCGGTAGCGGAGGTCATCGCTGGGCGGGAGATACTGGCGTCACTAGGTCTATATCGGGAGGGAGTCACCGTCATCGCGTGTCCCACCTGCGGGCGCACCTCTTACGATGTGTCCGGCATCGCCACGATGATAGAGGAGAAGACACGCCATATCAAGGCCCCGCTGAAGGTCGCGGTCATGGGCTGCGCGGTCAACGGCCCCGGAGAGGCACGGGACGCGGATATCGGCATCGCCGGTGGCAAGGGGCAGGCAGTGCTCTTCGTAAAGGGCAAACCGGTGCGCGCCATTCCCGGGGATCGGGCGGTGGAGGAATTGATGGCGCTGATTACGGAGATGTCGGTTGGGGTCGAACCATTGGGATAATGGTGGAAACCCCGGCCAGCAAGGGATTGCAAGCAAAATGCTTGCATATCAAAGCTAAAGATGGTATATTATTTCCGTAAGATACGTAGCTAGGCAAGAGTGGGTCGTCCCACTCTTTCGTTTTGAAGGAGTATTATGAGCGCGGTATTGGATCGGATCGAGGACCTAGCGGAGAAGGAACTGGAGCCCTTGGGGATTGAGGTCGTGGATGTGGAACGCCTCACCGAATCGGGCCGCAAGGTGCTTCGCGTCTACATCGACAAGCCCGGAGGGGTCACGATGGGCGACTGCCAGGAGGCGAGCCGCCGTATCGATCCCATATTGGACCGGGAGTTCGGGACCGAGCCTCCCTGGGATTCCCTTCAGGTTTCATCGCCTGGGATTGATCGGGTCTTAAAGAAGCCCCGGGACTTCGAGCGGTTTATGGGAGAGACGGTGGAGGCCAGCCTCTACGCCCCCATAGAGGGCGCCAAGAAACACAAGGGAGTGCTTACGGAGCGCACCGATACGGAGCTCGTCATCGAGAAAGAAGGAGAGACGCTTCGCTTTCCCAATGATAAAGTCGCGAAAGTCAAGCTTTGGATCGACTGGTCGAAAGACCAGTCTAAATAGGAGGAGTCACGCATGAATACGGAATTCATGGGAGCGATCAATGAGATATGCAGGGAGAAGGGCATCGAGAAGGAAACCCTGATGGAGGCCATCGAGACGGCTCTGGTATCGGCATATAAACGGAATTTCGGATCGTCACAAAACGTGGAGGTCACCATCGATCGGGACCGGGGCGACATCGAGGTATACGCCCTGAAAACCGTGGTGGACGAGATCGAGGACGAAGCCTCAGAGATCACCCTGGAGAAAGCCAGGGAGATTGATCCCGATTACAATGTCGAAGATGTGGTGCGGTTCAAGGTCACTCCCGGGGATTTCGGGCGCATTGCCGCCCAGAACGCCAAACAGGTGGTGGTACAGCGCATCCGCGAGGCGGAACGTGAGCTCATCTACAATAAATACGTGGAGCGTGAAAACGAACTGGTCACCGGTGTGGTGCAGCGTATCGAAAAGGGCCGCGTCTACGTGTCCCTGGATAAGGCCGAGGCCATCCTGCTTCCCAGAGAGCAGATGTACCGGGATCACTACCGGGTCAACGACCGCCTGGTATTCTATATCACAGAAGTCAAAGAGACCACCAAGGGGCCCCAGATCTACGTATCCAGGACCCATCCGGGCGTGGTCAAGCGGTTATTCGAGCGGGAGGTCCCCGAGATCATTCAGGGCGACGTGCTGATCAAGAGCATTGCCCGTGAGGCGGGCTCCCGAACCAAAATATCGGTTTACAGCGACGACAGCAATATCGACCCAGTAGGGGCCTGCGTAGGCCGCAAGGGGATCCGGGTCCACCAGATCGTGGAGGAATTAAACGGTGAGAAGATCGACATCATCACCTGGGATCCCGACCCGGTGGAGTATATCGCCAGCGCACTAAGTCCCGCGCGGATATTGAGCGTGCAGATAGACGAACTGGAGCAGTCCGCCCGGGTAGTGGTGCCGGACGACCAACTGTCCCTGGCCATCGGCAAGGAGGGGCAGAACGCGCGTCTCGCCGCCAAGCTCACAGGCTGGAAAATCGACATCAAGAGCCAGTCCCAGATGGATGAACTGGAGAATTTCTCGTTCCTGGGCGACGCGGTCCCCGAGGAAGAGGGAGATGACGACCTGCTATGAAGACCCGAAAGCCCCCCCTGCGGATGTGCGTGGGGTGCCGGGCGATGAAGGATAAGAAAGAATTGATCCGTGTGGTGCGTACCACTGAGGGCGCCGTAGAGATCGATCCCTCCGGCAGAAAAAACGGCCGGGGGGCGTACATATGCTCCGCCGAGTGCTTGGGAAAGGCCCGGAAAAAGAACCTATTGGGGCGGGCGCTCAATCATCCGGTGGACGATACGGTCTATGAGAAACTATTGGAGCAGCTACATGGCGGCGGCGTGGACTGACAGGGCTCTCTCCATGCTGGGGCTCTGTATGCGGTCCGGCAACTGCGTTTCGGGGGAAACGCCTGTCGCGTCCGCCATCCGAAAGAATAAAGCGAAGCTTTTGATACTTAGCCATGAGGCGAGTGAAAATACATTGAAGAAGTACACGCATTTGTGTGACAAAAAACATATACTGATTGTCAATGGACCGGACAAGGACACCCTTGGCGGAGCCATTGGGAAGGGGAGCAGGACGTTGGTGGCGATCACGGACACACATTGGGCAAAGACGATGCTAGATACCATGGGGGTGCTTAGATAATGGCGAAATTGAAGGTATATGCCATCTCCAAGAAAATACAGGACGAGGGTGAAAAACTCCTTAGCGATATCCAGAATATCGGCAAGGAACTGGATCAGTATACCCGCGTGCTGGAAGAGCTGGAGATGAAACAGCTGCGAATCGTGAAGCAGCAGGAGATGGAGGCCAAGCGCAAGGCCGAGGAAGAACGCCGCGAGGAAGAACGCAAGCAGCGGGAAGCCGAGATGCTCGAAGCCCAGAAAAAGCAGGAAGAAGAGCAGAAGCGCGCGGCGGAGGCGGCGAAAAAGGCCGCCGAGGAAAAGGCCAAGGCTGACGCGGAGAAAAAGAAGCAGCAGGAAGAAGAACAGGCCAAGGAAGCGGCGAAAGTCGAAGCGCCCAAGCCCAAGGAAACCCCGGCTGCCGAAAAGCCCGCGCTGAAAAAGACCGCGCCTGCGGCGGAGAAAAAACCCGCGGCGCGCGGCACATCCGAGCAGCCCAGGAAGTATACCGGCGTGCCAAAGAAGCAGGATAATAGGGGCGGCAGAGGTTACGCGCCGTCCAGCCAGCCCCGCGGGCGCAATAACGGTCCCCGCAGGGATGTGGTGGAGAGTTTCCTGAAGAAACCTCCGGTCGTGCCTGAGAAAGACGAGCAGGCCGCGAAACCGGGCCGCAGCTACCAGGAAAACCAGAAAAACAAGGACCGCCGTCATACCAAGGATAAATGGGACGACAAGGATAAGGTGTTTCTCAATAAGGAACGGCGGAAACGCAACCAGTCCCGAAAGAGGAGAAAGAATGTATCGACAGCGGTCGAGCGGAAGAAGGCGATCACCATGGGCGAATCCATCTCAGTGAAGGAGCTTTCCGAAAAAATCGGTATCGCCGTCAACGATATCATCAAGAAACTGATGTCCATGGGGATCATGGCGACCATCAACAATGAACTGGACTTCGATACGGCCGCCATCATCGCCGATGACTTCGGTATTTCCATTGAGAAAAAAGCGGTGAAGTCCTACGAAGAGAGACTCTCCGACGAGGAGATTCACGACGACGAGACCAACCAGCTCCCGCGGCCGCCCATCGTGACCGTCATGGGGCACGTTGATCATGGCAAGACCTCCCTGTTGGATGCCATCCGCAGCGCCAATGTCACCGGGCAGGAGGCGGGGGGGATTACCCAGCATATCGGCGCCTATACCGTCAAGCATGACGGAAAGGATATCACGTTTATCGACACCCCGGGTCACGAGGCGTTTACATCCATGCGGGCACGGGGCGCCCAGGTCACCGACATTGCCATCCTGGTGGTGGCTGCTGACGACGGCGTGATGCCCCAGACCGTGGAAGCCATCAACCATGCCAAGGACGCGGGCGTCCCCATGATCGTGGCCGTCAACAAGATTGATCTGCCCGACGCCAATCCCGACAGGGTAAAACAGTCCCTGGCGGAGCACAATGTACTGGTAGAGGAGTGGGGCGGCGACACCATCGCGGTGCCCGTATCCGCCGTCAAGCGCACGGGGATCGATACCCTTCTGGAGATGATCACCCTGCAGTCGGAGATGCTGGAGCTGACCGCCAATCCCGACACCAAGGCCCGTGGCACCATCATCGAGGCACAGCTTGACAAAGGACGGGGACCGGTTGCCACCATCCTGGTGCAGAAGGGTACCCTGCGAGTCGGCGATTCCATCGTGGCGGGCACCGCCTTCGGGCGCGTGCGGGCCATGATAGATCATCGGGGCGAGCGTGTCGAAGAAGCAGGCCCCTCCATCCCCGTGGAGATACAGGGGCTATCCTCCGTGCCGCTGGCCGGCGACGTGATCTACGCCGTGGCCGATGACAGGCTGGCCAAACAGGTGGCCGAGGAGCGCCAGGACAATATCAAGATCGAGCAGAACAAGGCCACTAGCAAAGTATCATTGGACGATTTGTTCAGCCATATCAAGGAAGGCGACCGCGTCGACCTGAACATCATCATCAAGGCCGATGTGCAGGGTTCTGTGGAGGCGGTGACCCAGGCGCTGGAGAAGCTATCCACCGATCAGGTCAATGTGCAGGTCAAGCACGGCGGCGTCGGGGCCATCTCCGAGTCCGACGTGATGCTGGCCACAGCCTCCGGCGCGCTGATTATCGGCTTTAATGTCCGCGCTTCTGCCAACGCCAGTGACCTGGCGGAGAAGGAAGGCATCGACATCCGCACCTACCGGGTGATCTACGACGCCATCGAGGACGTCCAGGCCGCCATGAAGGGCTTACTGGCTCCCGAATTCAAGGAAGTCACCATTGGTCGCGCAGAGGTCCGTGCGATATTCAAGGTCTCTGGTGTGGGGACCATCGCGGGCTGCTACGTCACCGACGGCAAGATTACCAGAAACGCCGACATCACCGTGGTCCGGGACGGCGTGGTGGTCTACACGGGCAGTATACAGTCTCTGAAACGGTTCAAGGACGATGTGAAGGAAGTCAATACCGGATACGAATGCGGTATCGGGATACAGAACTTCAACGATATCAAAGAAGGAGACATCCTGGAGGCATCCATCCAGCAGGAAGTCAAACAGTAAAGCGAGTGATAGAGGATGCGGGACGAACGCGTCAGAAAAATCAATGAGGAGATCCGCAGGATCCTAAGCGATATCATACGAAAGGATATCAAGGACCCCAGGGTAAGCGGCATGGTGTCCATCGTGCGTGTGGACACCAGCAAAGACCTTCGCCACGCGAAGGTATATGTCAGCGTCATGGGAGAGGATCACGAAGCGGAGCGGACGATCGAAGGGCTTTCCAAGGCCGCCGGGTTTATCCGCAGGGAGCTTGGCCATGAGATGAGCGCCTACTATGTGCCCGAGTTGACCTTCGTGTTGGACGACTCCATCGAGTACAGTATCGATATATCCCGGAAGATCAACGAACTGCATAAAGACAGGGACGACGATTGATGGACTGCACAGAGGTCTTGTCCGCGATCGATTCAGCTACATCCATCGCGCTGATCTCCCATATCATGCCTGACGGAGATACCATGGGGAGCGCGCTGGCGCTGTACATGCACTTACGAGCGGCAGGGAAGGAGGCCGCGCTGTTCTGTGAACAGCCGGTACCCCCAACCTACCGTTTTTTGTCTATGTCAGAGGCATTTCGGCTGCCCGGCACCTGGGACCCCGAGACGGAACCCTATCCCCTGGTGATCGCCATCGACTGCAGTGACCTTGAGCGTTTGGGGGACTGCCGGTCCATTTACGACCGAGCCGGACGTACCGTCAATATCGACCATCACATCAGCAATGAGCGCTACGCGGATATCAATCTGGTGGACGATACCGCCGCCGCCGCGGGTGAAATGATCTTCACCTTGATTCAGAAGGCGGGAGGCACAGTGGACAATCCCATGGCCGAGGCGCTTTACGCCGCCGTCTCCACCGACACCGGCAATTTCTCCTACAGCAATACCACGCCCTCCACCCATCGTATCGCCGCGGAATTACTGGGACGGGGCATCGATGTGTACTCCCTCAACAATATATTGTTCAGGACACACTCCCTGGGTCGTACACGGTTGTTGGCCATGGTGCTATCCACATTGGAGATCCATCGGGAGGGTTCCATCGCGACGCTCTTTGCCACCGACGATATGATGCGGCAGTCCGGCGCGGACGAGTCCGAGACCGAGGGTATGATCAATTTCGCCCGGGAAATCGACACGGTGGAGGTCGGTATCATGTTTCGCAGCCGGGGCGACGGTACGGTCAAGGTCAGCTTCCGGTCCAAGGAATACGTGGATGTGAGCGCGCTGGCCCAGTCCTTCGGGGGCGGCGGGCATACGCGGGCGGCGGGCTGCACCGTTCAGGGTTCATTGGAGGAAGCCAAGAAACAGATTATGGACAGGCTCCTGCCCATGATGGAGCGATCGCGTTGAACGGATTTCTCAACGTACTGAAAGCCCCCGGCATGACCTCCAGCGACGTGGTCGTGGCCTTGCGGCGCATTCTTAGTACAAAGAAGATCGGTCATACCGGCACCCTCGACCCGGGAGCGGCGGGGGTATTGGCAGTCGCCGTGGGCAAGGCGACGCGGGCCATCGAGTACGCCGCCGACGTGGACAAGGCCTACCGGTGCCGCCTTATACTGGGTACCGTCACCGATACCGACGATCTGGAGGGCGGCATCACATACACCCATCATGGCCCATTGCCTGAGCGATCTGATTTGGCGGACATTCTCGACCAGTTCGTGGGGGAGATCGACCAGATCCCGCCGGCCTACTCGGCGGTGAAGATCGACGGCAAGCGCGCCTACGCCCTGGCCCGGGAGGGGAAGGACGTGCAGATCGCTCCCAGGCGCGTCACGGTGCGCTCCATAGATATATTGGGACAGGCGGGGGAGGGCCGGTATGATCTGGATATTGCCTGCGGCAAGGGCGTGTATATCCGTTCCCTGTGCCGTGATATCGGAGAGGCATTGGGGTGCGGGGGCACCATGGGATATTTGATCCGTACCCGAAACGGCGCCTTTTCCATAGAGGACAGCCTGACCCTTGATGAGATACAAACAGGTACTGTAAACGGCACTCTCACGCTTATAGAGATGGATGAGACCCTTGCCCATCTACCCGCCCTGACGTGGCCGGAGGATTTTGTCCGGGCGGCCCTGTCCGGGAAGCCCCTGCCCCTGGGCGAGGCGGAGGGGACAGGCCCTGTGCAGGACGAGACCCTGTACCGGATGTACTGCGGCGCCGCGTTTGTGGGCGTAGGCACCATCCGGGATACCGATGCGGGGCCTGTGGTCAAGTTTAGAAAGATGCTGGCAGGATAGTATATGATCATATCGACCAATCTGGACGACATGCACAATACACGTCCCTGCGCCATGGCGCTTGGGGCGTTTGACGGACTGCACCGGGGCCACCGTGTGCTGATCGACAGATTGCTGTCTGTCGCCTCGGAGCGTTCGCTTTGCTCCATGGTGTTCACATTCGATCCCCACCCAGACAGGATACTGCATCCGGACAAGCCCCTTCCCATGCTGATGACCAAGTCGGAGAAGGAAGCGGCGCTGGACGCCTGGGGGGTCGACGCGATTCATTATCAGGATTTCAATGAGGAATTTCACACCATGGACCCGGAGCGGTTCATCGATTTCATTGTTTCCAAATTGGACACAAAAGTCGTTATAGCCGGGTATGATTACCGTTTTGGTTATATGGGAAAGGGTGACGCGGACGATTTGGCCGCGGGCTGCCGGGAGAGAGGCATCGAAGCCGTTATCATCCCCCCGGTCCACTTCGACGGCGCCATCGTCAGCAGCACCCGGATCCGCCGGGCGCTTTCCGAGGGTGACATCGCCGGCGCCAATCACTTGCTGGGGTATCCCTACGCCATCCACGGCGTGGTGTCCCCAGGCCGCAGCCGGGGACGCACAATGGGATTTCCCACCGCCAATATCACGGTGGACGATACCCAGAAAATGCTCCCCGCCTCAGGCGTGTACGTGACCCAAGCCCATTGGGCGAATCATCACTATTACGCAATGACCAATGTGGGCGTCAATCCGACCTTCGAGCGTGACCATATCGTGAGGGTCGAGACGCATATCCCCCGCTTCACTGGTGAATTATATGGAGAGAAGATCGAGATCCGGTTTTTGGAGCGGCTTCGCGAGGAGAAAAGATTTGATTCAAAAGAAGACCTGATCGACCAAATACAGCGGGATCTGGCTTCGTTTGAGAAGTTTGTTTACAAAAAAAAGGATATGTGATACACTTTTCGGGTATGAAATTGAACCATTTCCTTGGTTTAGGCGCGCCTCCGGCGCTTTACGAGGGATATGGGGATAAAAATTTTAGGAGGATATCCATGGACAAGGAACAAAAGACACAGATTATTGAATCCTATCGGGTCCACGACTCCGATACGGGTTCCCCGGAAGTGCAGATCGCGATCTTGACCGAAAAGATCAACCATCTAAACGAACATCTCAAAATCCACAAGAAAGATCATCACTCCCGCCGCGGGCTGCTGATGATGGTCGGTAAACGCAGAGGACTATTGAATTACCTCAAGAAAAAGGATATAGAGCGGTTCAGAGAGATCGTTGAAAAATTGAATCTACGTGCTAAATAAAGGGCGGAGCGGGGGTACCCGCTCCATTTTGTTTGGATAGAACGACGAAGAAGAGGAAGGAGATATGGATGAGTAAGGTATACACCACAGACGCAACAGGACAAACCATAGAGGTGGAGATAGGAAAGCTGGCGGAGCAGGCCAACGGCGCCTGCACGGTCAAGTGCGGCGGCACCGTCGTGTTTGTGTCGGCCACCGCCTCCAAGAAACCCAGGGAGGGAGTCGACTTTTTTCCGTTGACGGTCGATTTTGAGGAGAAGATGTACGCGGTAGGACGGCTGCCCGGCGGGTTTATCAAGCGGGAGGGGCGCCCCACCGAGAAAGCGGTTTTGACAGACCGTCTAATTGACCGGCCCATCCGGCCCCTGTTCCCCAAGGGATTTCGGAACGCCGTCCATGTGGTGGCCATGGCGCTGTCCATCGATCCGGACTATCCCCCGGAGGTATTCGCGATGCTGGGATCCTCCATCGCGCTGTCCATTTCGGACATCCCCTTCGCGGGTCCCATCGGTGCCGTGGCGGTAGGCCTCATCGACGGCGAATACATCATCAATCCCACTGGCGAGCAGCGGGAGACCAGCAGACTGCAGCTGACAGTGGCGGGGACCAAGGACGCCGTCATGATGGTGGAAGCGGGAGCCAGTGAAGTCAGCGAGGACGAGATGCTGGAGGCCATCATGCTGGCCCATGACCATATCCAGAAACTGGTCGAGTTCCAGGAGCAGATCGTGTCCGAGGTCGGCAAGGAAAAGGTGGAGTTCACACTCTTCAAACCCGATCCGGAGCTGGAGGCGGACGTGTCCGCATACGCCCATGACAAGATCCTCGAGGCCATCCAGTCCGACAACAAGATGGAGCGGGAAGACGCCATGGACGGCGTGACCGAGGACGTGATGGAGCACTTCGCCGAGAAATACCCCGAACGGGAAAAAGAGATTGACGCGGTTATGTACGATACCAAGAAGAAGATCGTCCGCGGCCGCATCCTCAATGAAGGCGTCCGGCCTGACGGCAGGAGCACGACCGAGATCAGGCCCCTGTCCAGCGAAGTGGGCTTATTGCCCCGGGTCCATGGTTCCGGATTGTTCAAGCGGGGACAGACCCAGGTTCTGACCGCCTGTACCCTGGCGCCCATGTCCGACATGCAGATGCTGGACGGCCTGTGGGACGAGGAGTCCAAGCGCTATATCCACCACTACAATTTCCCTCCCTACAGCGTCGGGGAAGCCGGCTTCATGCGCGGACCCGGACGCCGGGAGATCGGCCACGGCGCGCTGGCGGAGCGGGCGCTTTTGCCCGTCATCCCCGACGAGGAAAGCTTTCCCTACACACTGCGGCTGGTGTCCGAGGTCATGAGCTCCAATGGCTCCACCTCCCAGGCCAGCGTGTGCGGCAGCACATTGGCGCTGATGGACGCGGGCGTGCCCATCAAGGCCCCGGTGGCCGGGGTGGCCATGGGACTCATCAAGGATGAAGAGAGCGGCAAGGTCGCGATACTCACCGACATACAGGGGATGGAGGATTTCCTGGGCGACATGGACTTCAAGGTCGCCGGCACCGAGAAGGGGATCACCGCCATCCAGATGGATATCAAGATCAAGGGCATCGATCGGGCGATCCTGAAGCAGGCCCTGGCCCAGGCCCTTGACGGGCGGCTCTTCATACTGAAGTCCATGCTGGACGTCATACCCGAGCCCCACAAGGAGCTCTCACCCTTCGCCCCCAAGATCATCAATATCACCATCGATCCCGACAAGATCCGCGAGGTCATCGGACCCGGCGGCAAGGTGATCAACGGTATCATCGACCAGACCGGCGTCAAGATCGATATCGAAGACGACGGCCGGGTGTTTATCTACGGCACCGATGTCGCGGCGGCGGACAAGGCATTGAAGATGGTAGAGGATATCGTGAAGGAAGTCGAAGTCGGGGAGGTCTACGAGGGCAAAGTCATGCGGATACTGGACTTCGGCGCCTTCGTGGAGATACTTCCCGGCAAGGAAGGCCTGGTCCACATCTCCAAGCTTGCCTGGGAACGGGTCGGCAAGGTTCAGGATGTGCTCAATATCGGCGATACCGTCACCGTGAAGGTGGTGGAGATCGACGACCAGAACCGTATTAATCTCTCCCGGAAAGCCTTGCTGCCCAAGCCCGAGGGCTATGTGGAACCGGAGCGGCCACCCCGCAGATCGTCGGGTCCCAGGGGCGGCGGCAACAACCACCGCAGGAACAGCGGCGGCGGGAACCGCAATAACAACAACCACAATCGATAAAGCGAGATAAATCATATCCATCCCTCTCCTTTAATAGGATTAAACGCATCCAAATAAGGAGGGATGGATATGGCGCTTTTTAAAAGGCATCGAGAAGCCCTGTGGGTCAATATCACGATCCTATTGATGCTCATAGGGCTCTTTCTGTTTATCAATGAAGGCCATGTGTTCAGCGTAGCCGCCCGCTATACAGACAATCCTGTCTACAAGGCTGCATCGGAAAAGGATTCAGCGGCGCTGCTCTGCAATGTGGTGTGGGGGACCGAGTACGTCGGCCCCATGCTGGATATACTGGACCGGTACGATGCGAAAATCACCTTTTTCCTGGGCGGGAAATGGGCGGAGGAAAATCCCGAGCTTATTAAGCGCATGGTCGCCGACGGACATGAGATCGCGAACCACGGCTACGGCCACCGCCACCACGCGGGGATGAGCCTGGACCAAAACCGGGAAGAGATCGAAAAGGCCGAAACGGCCATCGAGGATATCACGGGGATCAAGACCGATCTGTTCGGTCCTCCCTACGGTGAATTTGACAAGACCACCCTGCAGGCGGCATCCGCCCTTGGATATACCACGATCATGTGGAGCGTGGACACCATTGACTGGCGAGGGGACGGGGTCGACGCCATACTGAAACGGGTATTGGAGAAAGCGGGTCCGGGAGATTTTATCCTCATGCACCCCACGGAGGATACGATCAAGGCGCTTCCCATCATCATCGAACGCCTTTCTGAGGAGGGCACCGGGTTTACGACCGTGGGGGAATTATTACTGGAATAATGGAATGACAGAATAGGAGTAGGATAACTTGGTGGTACAGCACACATTGCAAAACGGGATACTGGTGCTGATGGAGTCCATCCCGCACTTTCGGTCCGCGTCCATCGGGGTGTGGTTCAAGACAGGGTCTATCCAGGAAACGGACGATCAGTACGGCATGGCGCACTTCATCGAGCACATGTTGTTCAAGGGGACCAGCAGCCGCACGGCACGGCGTATCGCCGAGGAGATCGACGCCGTGGGAGGTCAGCTCAACGCCTTCACCGCGAAGGAATACACCTGTTTTTACACCAAGGTGATGGACGAGCATATCCCCATCGCCATCGATATATTGGGGGATATCGTCTGCAACCCCCTCTTCGACGAGAAGGATATCCGCAACGAAAAAAACGTCGTCGCCGAAGAGATTCTCATGGCCGAGGATACCCCTGAGGACGTCTGTCACGAGACCCTGATGAACGCCGCCCTGGGGGAGCATCCCCTCTCTCATCCCATCCTGGGGTCCCAGGAGAGCGTCCATGGGTTCACCCGGGAACAGGTCCGGGCGTTCTACGACGATCACTACGCCACAGGCCCCTGCATCATATCCGCCTCGGGCCATTTCGATACCGATGAGATGCTTGCCTGGCTGACCGAAGCGTTCTGCGGCTGGAAGCGACACGACAGCGTCCACACCGCCCCGGCCGAACCGGTGGATATCATTTCACACGACACGGCGGCATTCCGCCGGAAGGATATCGAGCAGACCCATCTCTGCATGGCGTTTCCCGGCGTGTCCATCGCCGACGACATACTGTTCCCCTTGCTGGCGGTGAATACCGTCCTGGGCGGCGGGATCAGTTCCCGGCTCTTTCAGAATATCCGGGAGGAAAAGGGGCTGGCCTACGAGATATACTCCTATCCCAGCAGCTATATCGGCGGGGGCCTGATGACGATCTACGCGGGGACCTCCCCGGGAGAAGCGGAGACCGTCCTCGATATGATTCGCCGCGAGGTCGATATACTGCGTAAAAACGGGCTCAACGATGAGGAACTGGGCCGGGCCAAGGACCAGATGAAGGGGAATTACTTCCTGGGGCTTGAGAATCTATCCAGCCGCATGTCTTCCTTCGCCAAGTCCCAGATCCACCTGGGGTACGTCCGCACCCCCCAGATGGTGCTTAGCAATATCGACAATATCACCCCGGAGGCTGTCCGGGATGTGATTGAGCGGGTCTTCGACACCGACCGCATCTCCCTGGCCGTGGTGTCACGGGATAAGCCCGACCATGGTTTTTCCCAATACCTGAGGAGGTCATGATGGATCATAGGGACAAGCTATCCCATATATTCGAGCTGCAGCACGCCTTTGACAGCGCCTTGCTGGAGAAGCGGGGGCTGGGCCATATCACCCGGCAGGAGTGGATGCAGAAGGAGATCCTCGCCATGCTCTCCGAGTTGGCGGAGCTTTTGGACGAGGTCCAGTTCAAGTGGTGGAAGAACCCGACCCCCATGAACGAGGAGGCCGCCAAGGAGGAATTGGTGGATATCCTCCATTTCTTCGTGAGCATGTGTCTGAAGATGGGCATGGACGCCGATGAACTGTACCAGCGCTACCTTGAAAAGAACAAGGAGAATTTCGACAGGCAGAAGGGGAAGACCGACCGGGACGGATACACCTGGGAATAAGTATTATTGGATTTCACGGGGCACGCCGCATAGGCGTGTCCTTTACTATAAATGGTGCCGATAAATATAGCCCTTGTAGGGAACAACCTCCGTGTTGTTCCATCTTTTTTCACCGGTAACCAATTCCCCGGTGAACCCGTAGGGCCCGATGCCCTCATCGGGCCGTCCGCGCCTTTTCCCGCCGGAAAACAAATCCTTATATAATGCGATCATAGACTCCTCGCTTACCAATTCCCGCCGGAAACTACCCTATCATGAATGGGGTAGGGGGGCATCTGTGCGCCCGCCTTCTCCGCCGAAAACCGAACTATCAATTCACCCTGTAGGGAACAACCTCCGTGTTGTTCCATCTTTTTTTGCCGGTAACAAATTCCCCGGTGAACCCGTAGGGCCCGATGCCCTCATCGGGCCGCCCTTTCCCGCCGGAAATTACCCTATCATGAATGGGGTAGGGGCGCATCTGTGCGCCCGCCTTCTCCCGCCGAAGACCGAACTACCATTCACCCCGTAGGGAACAACCTCCGTGTTGTTCCATCTTTTTTCACCGGTAACCAATTCCCGGTGAACCCGTAGGGCCCGCTGCCCTCATTGGGCCTTCCGCTCCTTTTTTCGCCGGAAACCACCCTGTCATAAATGGGGTAGGGGCGCATCTGTGCGACCGCCTTCTCCCGCCGAAGACCGAACTACCATTCACCCCGTAGGGAACAACCTCCGTGTTGTTCCATCTTTTTTCGCCGGTAACCAATTCCCCGGTGAACCCGTAGGGCCCGATGCCCTCATCGGGCCGCCCTCTCCCGGCGGAAATTAGCTTATCATGAATGGGGTAGGGGCACATCTCTGCGCCCGCCTTCTCCCGTCGAAGACCGAACTATCATTCATCCTGTAGGGAACAACCTCCATGTTGTTCCATCTTTTTTCACCGGTAACCAATTCCCCGGTGAACCCGTAGGGCCCGATGCCCTCATCGGGCCGCCCTCTCCCGGCGAAAAACAACCCTTTTGATATCCTATTATTCTTTGTATTTACAGTGTTTCTTTTTTTCTCGTATCCGTTTATTATGCGAATATACTGCGATACAGGTTTACTTGCGGAGGGCTTATATGGAAAATTATGCTAAACGAACATCGTTCAAAAAGTATTCGGACCGGTTGATTTGGGCCGTCAAAATGATATGACCGCAATGCGCGTATTCCCTCGGATGGGATAAAAAGCCCGGTATTCATAGGTGTTTTAAGCGTATAGGGGAAGAAGGCTATCATTTATGATTGGATATTGTAATTATAAAATTTTTACAAACACAGCGAAGCATGGGCCGAATCGTGTTCCCATTTTGTTTTGATTTGCCGCTGTTCCGATGGTAGATATCCGGGGGCGGTATCGGCGGGGTTGATCAATCTCACGACCACCCGTCAAACAGGCGGTCATGATTGTCCGGACCTTTTCCACTGTCGCGCGGCAGCGCTTTACCCCATCGAAGGACACGGGGGAGGGGCTGACCATTTCCTCCGTATTTGTCTCAATACATCCGCCGCATTCATAGGATAAAAACATGAAAGAGCGAGGTGTATCCCTATGAACAAGGTGAGTTTCATCGGAGGAGACCGGCGCCAGCAGATCGCCGCCTCCCTGATGCATGATACGGGGTTTTCGGTGACTACATACGGCGTATTCCACCCCCAGGAGGAGTACCGGAACGGGTTTATCTCATCGTCGCTGGCCGCGGCCCTCGACCAGAGCCAGTACATCGTGCTGCCCGTCCCGTACCGCAATAAGGACGGCTACGTACCCTGCGGGAGCGAGGTGGTGTCGCCGAGCTGGCAGGAGGTCTATGACGGCATGGCGCCGGGGTCGACATTGATCATGGGACTCTCTGACCCCGAGCTTTACGCGAGCTGCGCCAAGAAGGATATACGTGTCCGGGATTTCATCGAGGAGGGACTCTACGCGGAGTGGAACTGCATCCCCACGTCGGAGGGGGCGCTCCGCATCCTGATGCAGGAGCTGCCCATCACCATCCACGAGAGCCACATGCTGGTCACCGGGTACGGGCGCATCGCCAAAAGGCTGGCCGCCAATCTCAGGGATCTGGGGTGCTACGTATCCATCGCGGCCAGGAATCCCGCCGCCCGCAAGGCCGCAAGGGCCTCAGGGATCATGGCGTACTCCATCGATGAGCTGACACACGCGGTCAAGGGACAGGACGCTATCCTCAATACGGTTCCGGCCGTATTGATCGATACCGATATCATCGCCCATATCACCCCAAACACCCTGCTGGTAGAACTGGCCAGCGCCCCCTGGGGTATTGATTTTACCGCGGCGGCCAATGCGGGACTTCGGGTGATCAACGCCCCGGGGCTGCCCGGAAAAGAGGCGCCTGTGACATCGGGACGCGTGCTGGCCAAGACTTTCGCCAATTTTATACAAGAGGAGAGCTACCAATGAACGACAAGCCATTGGAAGGGAAAACACTGTACTGGTGCATGACTGGTTCGTTCTGCACCGTGCAGCAGGCCATGAAGCAGGTGGAGCTCGTCCAATCGACCGGAGTGAAGATCATTCCCGTCTTTTCATATATGATGTATGCCACCGATACACGGTTCGGCCAGGCATATGATATACGAAAACAGATCGAAGGCATCACGGGCAACAAGGTATTGTGCCGTATCGTGGACGTGGAGCCCGTCGGCCCCATGAACCTGGCCGACGTGGTGGTCATCGCCCCCTGTACGGGCAATACCATCAGTAAGCTAGTGAACGGCATCGTCGATACCCCGGTCCTGATGGCGGCCAAATCCCAGCTTCGCAACCAAAAGCCGGTGGTCATCGCGCTGGCCACAAACGACGCCCTGGGCAATAACGCGGTGAATATCGCCGCGGCCATCGACCGTCCGAATATCTACATGGTGCCCCTGGGTCAGGACGACGCGCTCAAGAAACCCCGGTCCATGGTTGCCCACATGAGCCTGCTGCCCCAGACCATCATGAACGCGCTGGAAGGAAAACAAGTTCGTCCGGTATTTCAAGATTACGAATAAAAATGCCCCGAAAGCGCCATGCTGATTAGGAGATGGAAAACGAACAGAATCAGCAAAAAGAGAATACGGCGCAGCAACAGCAGCAGAAACAGCAGGAATCTGTGCCGATGGTGGGCGCGGGCCACGATATCCATTGCCTGACCATCATCGGCCAGATCGAGGGCCACGTGCTGCTGCCGCCCCACAACAAGACCACCAAGTACGAGCACGTGCTGCCCGCCCTGGTGGCGATCCAGGACAATCCCGCCATCAAGGGACTGCTCCTGCTTTTGAATACGGCGGGAGGGGACGTGGAGGCGGGACTCGCCATCGGCGAACTGGTGGCGGGGCTTAGTAAGCCCACGGTGTCTCTGGTGCTCGGCGGGGGCCACAGCATCGGCGTTCCCCTGGCGGTGAGCGCCGATTACACCTTTGTCGCTTCCTCGGCCACCATGACCATCCACCCCATCAGCATGAACGGCATGGTTTTCGGGATGCCCCAGACATACGAGTATCTCAACCGGATGCAGGACCGGATTTGCGACTTCATCGTGGCCCATTCCCGGATCAAGAGAGAGGAGCTGGACCATATGCTGTACCGCACCGGTGAACTGGCCAACGACGTGGGCACCATACTGGTGGGTACAGAGGCTGTGGATTGCGGGCTGATCAACGAGGGCGGCACGCTCCAGGACGCCCTCAAGAAACTGCGGGCCATGATCGATGAGAGGGAAGCAAAAGAATGATCCACAGCATACTGCCCACAGAGATCATACTGGAGCCCGAGCGGGCCCGCCTGGAGATACCTCCTCCCCGGTATATCGCCATCCAGAGCGGCTTTCTCAGCACCGTCCGTGACGCCTCCGGGCAGGATACGGTCATGAGCCTCTTCAGCACCGACCCCTATGATTATCTGGACCCCCGGTACCAGCCCGGAAGCTCCCTGTGATCCCAGTATAAAGACTGGCACATGCCCGCTCCCTGGTGGTATACTCTAGTGGATAATCACAGGAAGCGGGGAACATTCGCATGGAGCTAGTGAAGTCTCTCATACTGGGGTTGATACAGGGATTGACGGAGTTTCTGCCTGTCAGCAGCTCGGGTCACCTGGTGCTGGCCCAGTATTTCTTCGGGGTCGAAGAGGGCGGCGTGGCCCTGGACGTGGTGCTGCACCTGGGCACCCTGGCGGCGGTGATCATATTTTTCTGGCGGGATATCGTCCGGTTGGCCAGCGCGGTGCCCTATCTCTTCTCCAAAAAAGGCGGGGAACAGAAACAAGGCGACAAGCGCGTCCTGTGGATGCTCGTCGCCGCGTCCGTTCCCACGGCCATTCTTGGTTTTGCGTTTGAGGACTTCCTGACGTCACTGTACGCGACCCCCGCCGTCGTACCGTATACCCTGCTGGTCACCGCGGTCCTTATGTTTTTCGCCAACCGTATGCTGGATGGCAGGCGCAGGCTCCCCGGTATGAAGACCGGAAACGCCCTGTTGATCGGCGTTTTCCAGGGGCTTGCCATCATGCCGGGTATCTCACGGTCGGGTTCCACCATATTCGGCGCGCTTTTGCAGGGATTCCAGCGGGATGAAGCCGCGCGGTTTTCGTTTCTGCTGTCCATTCCGGCGATCCTCGGCGCCACCGTGTTCAAGTTCGACGAGATCTCCGCGCTCTCGGCTTCCTACGCCCTGCCCCTGCTGGCGGGGTTCCTGGCGGCGGCCGTGGCGGGGTATATCGCGATTCAGTTCCTGCTGGCCCTCATCAGACGGGAGAAACTCTATGTATTCTCCATATACTGCGCTGTCATCGCCGTGATTTCCCTGATCGCCTACCACCTTTCGTAAGCGGCATCATTCACTTGCACATGCATCTATAGGCTTGTACAATAGGGGGAGAGGTGATACCATGGCGAAGTCCCGGAAGAAAAAAGTCAATGTCAAACGAAAGACCCATGAGAAGCATACCCACGAGATAGTCGGTATCCTCATCGCGGGTTTGGGCATATTCTCACTGCTGAGCGTATTCACCACCTCCTGCGGGATGGTGGGGGAGGAGACACGGAGCATATTCATGGGGCTTTTCGGCATTCTCGCCTACGTGATGCCCTTTCTGATCATATTCATCGGGTTCTGCGTGATCCTCGCGTTCTACAAGCAGGTCAATCTGTTCAAGATCATATTGGGCTTTCTGCTTTTATTGTGCGTGTTCTGCGTACTGCATTTATTCTATATCCAGTATTTCACCATGGACGACGCCGTGACCTTCGTCAAGGACTCCTACCAGCTTGGTCTACAAAACAAAGGGTCCGGTGCGTTGTTCGCCTATCTGGTATTCGGACTGTACAAATTGTTCGGCCCGGTGGGGAGCTACCTGTTCCTGATCCTGATCATGGTGGTCTGCACCGTGGTGCTCACCAATATATCCCTCACCGAGCTTGGGAAGGGACTCAAGGAAAAGAGACAGATCAAGGGCAAAGAGAAGAAAAAGACGGATAAGCAAAAGACCAAGGGCTTTGTGGGAGAGACCGTCTCATTCGATCCCACCCCCGATACGGATGTCACGCCCCTGGATGAGGCTTTCACCGTGGAGGACGACCCAAAGCGGGATATCCCCGTCCATACATACGAGACGGATAAGCCTGCCGCCGAGGCCGCGGCCGCCCAGGAGGACGAGCTCTCCAAGCGACGGGCACAGCAGAAAACATCCAAGCCCGATGAATCCATCGCCAAGGAGCTGGACCAGGGGTCCGGGGACAGCCAGGCAATCCCCTATGTGTACCCGCCCCTGTCCATCCTGGAACAGCCCGAGATGTCCAATAAGGCCGAGGAGAATATCGCCCAGAAGGTGCGCCAGAACGCCACTCTCCTGGAAAAGACCCTCTCCAATTTCGGCGTGGCGGCCAAGGTCATACAGATCAGCCGGGGGCCTGTGATCACACGGTACGAGCTCCAGCCCGCCCCGGGGGTCAAGGTCAGCAAGATCAAGAATCTATCCGACGATATCGCGTTGAGCCTCGCCTCGGCGGGGGTCCGCATCGAGGCGCCGATACCGGGGAAGGCCGCCATCGGCGTGGAGGTCCCCAACGCCAATATATCCTCCGTATTGATCCGGGAGGTCATGGAGACCGCCCATTTCCACGGATTCGCCTCCAAACTGGCTTATCCCATCGGCAAGGACATCACCGGCAAGACCGTCATCGCCGATATCGCCAAGATGCCCCATCTGCTGATCGCCGGGGCCACCGGCTCGGGGAAGAGCGTCAGCATCAACGCCCTGATCACCGGCATCTTGTACAAGGCCTCCCCGGAGGAGGTCAAGATGATCATGGTCGATCCCAAGGTGGTGGAGCTCAATCACTTCAACGGCATTCCCCACCTGATGATCCCCGTGGTTACCGATCCCAAGAAGGCCGCGGGCGCCCTGCACTGGGCGGTCCAGGAGATGACCCGGCGGTATAATCTATTCGCGGAAAACAGCACCAAGGATATAGAACGGTACAATCACCTCATGGAGGAGCGCGGCGAGCAAAAGCTGCCCAAGATCCTCGTGATCATCGACGAACTGGCCGACCTCATGATGGTAGCGCCCAACGACGTGGAGGACTCCATCTGCCGGCTGGCCCAGATGGCCCGGGCGGCGGGTATCCACCTGGTGGTGGCCACCCAGCGGCCCTCGGTCAATGTCATCACCGGTGTTATCAAGGCCAATATTCCCTCCCGTATGGCGTTCGCGGTGTCCTCCCAGGCGGACAGCCGCGTGATCCTGGACATGGGGGGCGCGGAGAAGCTCCTCGGAAAAGGGGACATGCTCTTCAACCCGTCGGGAGCGGCCAAGCCGGTGCGGGTCCAGGGATGCTTTATCAGCGAGAAGGAAGTGGAGGCGGTGGTGTCCTTCATCAAGAAGCGGTACGACGGCCCCAAATACAATGAAAACATCGTGGAAAAGCTCAATAACGATACGGCTGCCGTCGACGGCACTTCCGACGATCCGCTGCTCCGTGACGCCATGGAGGTGGTGATCGACGCGGGACAGGCCTCCATATCCATGATCCAGCGGCGGTTGCGGGTGGGATACGCCCGGGCGGCCCGCCTCATCGACGAGATGGAGGTCCGGGGCGCGGTCAGCGGATTTGAGGGGAGCAAGCCCCGCAGGGTGCTGATCAGCCGGGAAGAATTCGAAGAATCCTACGGAGATGACTGATGACCCATGAGATAGACCGTCCCAGTATCGCCATGGTCGGCCTGGGATGCGCCAAAAACCAGGTGGACGCGGAGACGATACTGGGGCAGCTCGAGGGCGCGGGGTATTCCATCGTCTCCGACCTGAAAGATGCCCGCGTCATATTGATCAATACCTGCGGCTTTATCCAGGACGCCAAGGAGGAATCCATCCAGGCGATCCTGGATGCTTCCGTATACAAGGACAGTGGATCCTGCCGGTACCTCGTGGCGCTGGGATGCCTCTCCCAACGATACGGAGAGGCGCTGATGGCGGATATCCCCGAGCTGGACGCGGCCTTCGGCGTGGGGCAGGTGCCCCGGATCGCCGAGCATATCGAGGCGCTGACGGCGGGACGGGAGCGGATACTCGATACAGATGGTCGCGACGACCCCATCGCCCCCTATGAGCGTCGGATACTCTCCACCTCTCCGGGTTCCGCGTACCTGAAGATCGGGGAAGGATGCAGCAATCGCTGCGCCTACTGCGCGATCCCCCTGATACGGGGGCCCTTCCGCAGCCGGGAGACGGAAGATATACTCCGGGAGGCCCGTGACCTCACCCGGCAGGGTGTCGGGGAGATCAATCTCATCGCCCAGGATATCACCCGGTACGGGATTGACAGGGGAGAGAAGGGCGCGGTCATCCCCCTGGTGCGGGAGATCGCCGCCATCCCAGGCTTGCGCTGGCTGCGGCTTTTGTACGCCCATCCCATGCGCTTGGATGACGATCTGATCGAAACGATGGCGGATACGGATACGGTTGTTCCCTACCTGGACATCCCGGTCCAGCACGCCGATCCGGATATACTTGAGGCTATGGACCGCCATACCGATCCTGCCGAACTGCTTGGCTGGATCGAGCGCATCCGGGAGCGGATACCCGGTATCGTGCTTCGGACCAGCCTGATCGTGGGGTTCCCCGGGGAGACAGAAGACGCGTTTTCCCGCCTTCTGGAATTCATGGAGAAGGCCGCCTTTGACAGGGCGGGGGTATTTATGTATTCCCGGGAGGAGGACACCCCGGCGGCGTCCTATCCGGACCAGATCGACGAGGAAGTCAAGGCGCGCCGTCACCAGGAGGCCATGCTTTTGCAGCAGCGTATCACGCGCAGATTTTCCCATAGCCGGGTCGGCAGTGAATTGGACGTATTGATCGAGGGGCGGCAGGACAGCGGCACCTACTGGGGACGCTCCTACGCGGAGGCACCGGAGGTGGACGGCAGCGTCTATGTGTTCAGCGGCAGGGCATTATCCCCCGGCGAATTCGTCCGGGTCCGCGTCACCCAGGCATACGATCACGATATAGCGGGAGACCTGATATGACGCTAGCGAACCGCATCACATTCATACGGATATTGTTCATCCCGGTGTTCATACTGGCGATGTACTGGGACGTGCCCTACGCCCCCTTCGTGGCCGCCGGGCTATTCACCTTATTGGCATCCACCGACAAGATCGACGGCCATATCGCCCGGAAACGCAACGAGGTCACCGATCTGGGGAAGCTACTAGACCCACTGGCCGATAAGCTTTTAGTCTGCGCCGCGCTGCTGATACTCTTGCAGCAGGGCCGGATCGACGCGGTGACGACGTTTGTTATCATCGCCCGAGAGTTCATGGTAACGGGACTGCGCCAGATCGCCGCCGCCCGGGGACTGGTGATCGCCGCGGGGCAGTGGGGCAAGTGGAAGACCGTGTCCCAGATCGTCGCCGTCATCGCACTGATCTTGGAAAACGCCATCCATCTGCCCATACCATTCGGACTGATTCTATATTATATCGCGGTGGCGCTGACCATCATCTCCGGGATACAGTACCTCTATGGGCACAGACAAATACTGAAAGAAAACGCATGAGGGTGAATCTATGAACGCGGAAATCATCGGCGTCGGCAGCGAGCTTCTGCTGGGCCAGATCGTGAATACCGACGCACAGTACGTATCGCAGAAGCTATCGGAGCTGGGCATCAATGTATACTATCACACGGTGGTGGGGGACAACGCCGAGAGGCTGAAAGACGTCCTCGCCCTCGCCCACGAGCGCTCTGATCTGATCATCACCACCGGTGGGCTGGGCCCCACCATGGACGATCTCACCAAGGAGACGGTAGCCGATTTTCTGGGGCTGCCCATGATATTGGACCAGGAAAGCCTGGAGGGGATCCACTGCCTGTTTCACACCAGGGGCTGGCCCATGGCCCCCAATAACGACAAGCAGGCCATGTTTCCCGAGGGGGCGCAGATACTGCCCAACCCCAACGGCACCGCCCCCGGGGCCATCGTGGAGAAAGACGGCAGAACCTACGTGATCCTGCCCGGCCCGCCCAATGAGCTGAACCCCATGTTCGATGACCACGTGATGGCCTATTTGAGCAAAAAAACGGGATATGTGATCCACTCGAGGGTTTTGAAGATATACGGCATGGGGGAGTCCAGCGTCGAGGACGCGATCCAGGATATATTGAAGGAACAGACCAATCCCACTATCGCCCCTCTGGCAAAGATGGGGGAGGTCACCCTGCGGCTCACCGTCCGGTGCGAAAAAGGAGACGACGCCGACGCCCTTTTGGACCCCGTGGAGAATGAGATCCGGGATCGGCTGGGGGACGTGGTGTACGGGGTGGATGACGACGATCTCGCCAGCGTCCTGATCGCCTCCCTGCGGCAACAGGGAAAGACGCTGGCACTGGCCGAGTCCTGCACCGGGGGCCTGGTCTCCAAGATGATCACCGATATCCCCGGCTGTTCCGATGTGTTCCGGGAAGGACTGGTTACCTACAGCAATAAAGCAAAGGCTTCACGGCTTCACGTCGCTACCGTCCCCCAGTACGGCGCGGTGAGTGAGGAGACAGCCGCCGCCATGCTGGCAGGTTTATTGGAAAGCGGTGACGCCGACTTTGGCGCGGCTATCACCGGGATCGCGGGACCCGGCGGTGGCACCGAGGAAAAGCCTGTGGGGCTGGTGTACATCGCGGTGGGGGACCGGGTTTCACACCAGGTCTATACCTGTCACTTTCACAGAGATCGGGAGCGCATTCGCCATGCGGCGGCCCTATTCACGCTGGATAAGCTCCGCAGGTGGGTCAATCGAAAGAAGTAAAGCGTTAAATTTATAAGTTTACATTTCGTGATGAGCTTAACCGGTACACATTATAACTTGTTTTACTGACACAGACAAAATAAACTTGACCGTTTGTGGCTGAAAATGGTACAATAATGGCGAACATTTGTTCGTTTATTCTAGCAGATTATCAAGGGGAGGAACTATATATAATGGAAAAAGAACAGGCATTGAAAGCGGCGCTGACCCAGATCGAAAAGCAGTTCGGCAAGGGCTCTGTCATGCGGCTGGGGGAGAGGCCCAATCTCAATATCGAATCCATATCCACCGGGGCGCTCAATCTGGATATCGCCCTGGGTGTGGGCGGTGTGCCCCGGGGCCGGATCGTGGAGATCTACGGACCAGAGTCATCCGGTAAGACCACCGTCGCCTTGCATGTGATCGCGGAGGCCCAGCGCAATGGCGGCACGGCGGCGTTCATCGACGCGGAACACGCCCTTGACCCTACCTACGCCGGTAAGCTGGGCGTCCAGATCAATGATCTGTTCGTGTCCCAGCCCGACACGGGAGAGCAGGCGCTGGAGATCACCGAGGCGTTGATCCGCAGCGGCGCCATGGACGTCATCGTAGTGGACTCGGTAGCGGCCCTCGTGCCCCGGGCAGAGATCGAGGGAGAGATGGGCGACGCCCACGTGGGTCTGCAGGCGCGGCTCATGTCCCAGGCATTGAGAAAGCTCTCCGGCGCTATCAGCAAGACCAATACCGTGGCCATATTTATCAATCAGCTCCGGGAAAAGGTCGGCGTGATGTTCGGCAATCCCGAGACCACCCCCGGAGGCCGGGCGCTGAAATTCTACTCCTCCGTTCGTCTCGATGTGCGCAGGATCGAGTCCCTGAAGCAGGGCACGGAGATCATCGGCAACAGGACCCGTGTCAAAATCGTGAAGAACAAGGTGGCGCCTCCCTTCAAAAAGGCTGAATTTGATATCATTTATGGGGAAGGGATATCAAAGGAAGGCACTATTTTGGATCTCGCCGTATCCATCGATGCCATCAAGAAGAGCGGCGCGTGGTATTCCACCTCGGACGGGGATAGGATCGCCCAGGGACGGGAGTCCGCCCGGGAGTATCTAAAGGAAAATCAGGAGTATACCGAGGAACTGGAAAACAAGATATTGGAGGTCTACGGCATCGACCGGAACCCGCAAAAGGAGGAGTGACACTTCTCCTTGACACTGCTTGGAAATAAGGATACAATTAATGGGTCCTGGTTAGTAATAGTGGACTAAAAATCTGTATTTAGCTCATACCTAGGACCGAGTGTATGCTCGGGTTATTTTTTATAGATGGAGGAGGTGTATACACCATCATGGATACGCTGCTCGCAGTAGTACTCATTATTGCAGCAGCCATCATAAGTCTGGTCGCCGGATATATTTACCGGAAAAAGATCGCCGAAGGTAAGATCGCGAACGCCGAGGACGCGGCCCGCAAGATCGTGGAGAACGCGGAACGCCAGTCCGAAGCGTCAAAGCGCGAGGCCCTGCTGGAAGCGAAGGAAGAAGCCCATCGTATCCGGAGCGACGTGGAAAAAGAAAATCGCGAAAGAAAAAATGAATTACAGCGTTTGGAACGCAGAATTCTGGTCCGTGAAGAGTCCCTGGACAAAAAGACAGAGTCACTGGATGAACGCTCCAAGGATCTGGACCGGAGGGAACAGAAGATTTCCGACATCCACAGGAAGGCCGAAGAGCTCTTTGAAAAACAGGTACATGAACTGGAACGTATCAGTGAGATGAGCCGTGATGAAGCCCGCGGGCTTCTACTGTCCAATCTGGAAAAGGACATCACCCACGAGGCGGCCGTGAAGATCAGGGAACACGAAGCACGCATCAAGGAAGAGGTGGACAAAAAGGCCAGGAGCATCATCAGCTTGGCTATCCAGAAAACGGCGGCGGATCATGTGTCCGAGAGTACGATATCCGTGGTGGAGCTTCCCAACGACGAGATGAAAGGCCGTATCATCGGCCGGGAAGGCCGCAATATCCGTACCCTGGAGACCATGACCGGCATCGATCTCATCATCGACGATACCCCCGAGGCCGTGATCCTGTCGGGATTTGACCCCGTACGGAGGGAGATCGCCCGTGTCGCCCTGGAGAAATTGATCCTGGACGGCCGGATCCATCCCACCCGGATCGAGGAAATGGTCAACAAGGCCCGCAAGGAAGTGGACGCCCAGATCAGAGCGGAGGGCGAACAAGCCCTCTTCGACGTCGGCATCCACGGAGTCCACGGGGAAGTCGTAAAGCTTTTGGGTCGGCTCAAATTCCGTACCAGCTACGGGCAGAATGTGCTCAAACATTCCCTGGAGGTGGCGTTTCTAGCGGGTATCATGGCGTCCGAACTGGGCGTCAATGAGAAGCTCGCCAGACGCGCGGGCCTGCTCCACGACATCGGCAAGGCCGTTGACCACGAGATCGAAGGCCCTCATGCCCAGATCGGCGCGGATTTGGCCAAAAAATACCGTGAGAACGAGCAGATCATCAACGCGATCGCCGCTCACCACGAGGATGTGGAAGCCAAATCTGTGGAGGCCATTTTGATCCAGGCAGCCGACGCCATTTCGGCGGCACGGCCAGGAGCAAGGAGGGAAACCCTTCACTCCTATATCCGTCGCCTGGAGAAGCTGGAGGAGATTGCCAATACGTTCACAGGTGTGGACAAATCTTTCGCGATACAGGCCGGGCGCGAGCTGCGCATTATCGTCAAGCCCGACAAGGTCAATGACGATCAGGCCCTTATGATGGCAAGAGATATTGTGAAGAAAGTCGAAGAAGAACTGGACTACCCAGGACAAATCAAGATCAACGTGATACGGGAGACCCGTGCGGTTGAATACGCAAAATGAGGTGTGCAAACACCTCATTTTGCATATTACGATTCTATTTATTCATAAATGCATATCCTGATCAGTAGAAACACGTCCTATTTGCAATAATTTAATTACAATCCTGCATATTTGGTTCCATTTTCATAAACCCCATGCTATAATGCTAGTAGAATCTAGAGTATGGATGAGGTGCACTATATGCCATTTTCAGAAAAATGTCTTTCCATTACCCCTTCCGCTACCCTTGCGCTATCCGCGAAAGCGAAGGAACTGAAGGAGGAGGGACGTGACGTCGTGGAATTTGGGGCGGGCCAGCCGGATTTTGACACGCCTGGGTATATCAAAGACGCCGCCAAAGCGGCGTTGGATCAGGGAAAGACCAAATACACCCCGGCCTCCGGTATTCCACAGTTGCGAAAGGCAATCTGTGAGAAGATGCAAAAAGACAACGGTCTAAGCTACACGCCGGGCCAGATCGTCGTTACCAACGGCGCCAAACACGCGTTGTTCAATACGTTTTTCGCCCTTTTAAATCCCGGTGACGAAGTGCTGATCCCATCGCCCTATTGGACCACCTATCCCGAGATCGTCAAAATGGCCGATGGAGAACCGGTCTATATCAATACGGATGAATCCGACGGATTCAAGATGACGCCCGAGCAGCTATCGGACGCCATCGGACCCAAGACCAAGGCGATTATACTGAATTCGCCGTCCAATCCCACTGGCGCCGTATACGAAAAAGAAGAGCTTCTCGCCCTCTGTGAAGTGCTGAAACAGCATCCCATCTACATCGTGTCCGATGAGATATACGAGCGGTTTGTCTATGGCGGGATCGTCCATCACAGCCTTGCCGAGCTTTGTCCCGAGCTAATAGATCGCACCGTCATCATCAACGGGGTGTCCAAAACATATGCCATGACGGGATGGCGGATCGGGTATTCGGCGTCCTGCAAGGAATTGGCCAAGATCATGGGCAGCGTCCAGAGCCACGCCACCAGCAATCCCAATTCCATCGCCCAGTGGGCAAGTCTCGCTGCTGTCCAGAACGGCTATGAGGAAGTGGATAAGATGCGCGATGTGTTCCAGGAGCGACGGGATCTGGCTGTATCCATGATCTCCAAGGCCCCCGGCATATCCTGCGTGACGCCGCGCGGGGCGTTCTACATCATGATCAATATTTCCGAGGCCTTCGGCAAATCCTATCAGGGCAAGGTGATAGAGGGGTCCCTTGATTTCTGCGATGTGCTGTTGGAGAGCTTTGATGTGGCCGCGGTGCCGGGATACGCCTTTGGCTCCGATGCCCATATCCGCATCTCCTACGCCACCGACAAGGAAAGCATCCAAAAAGGACTTGAAAGGATCGCCCGATTCATGGCACAATTATCCTAGGCATCCATTGATTGATGATGTGGCTGTCAGGGAGGTAATTGTGCGCAAAGATAAATACGAAAATCCACTGATTACCCGGTACGCTTCCGGGGAGATGGCGTCTCTATTCTCCGACGATGAGAAATTCCGGACATGGAGGCGGCTGTGGATCGCATTGGCCCAATCCCAGATGGAATTGGGCTTATCCATATCTGAGGAGCAGATCGAGGAACTGAAAGCCCACGCGGACGATATCGACTATGACGCGGCGGCGGAGATCGAACGGGAAGTGCGCCACGATGTCATGGCCCACGTGATCGCCTACGGCCGTCAGTGCCCCAGCGCGAAGCCCATCATCCACCTGGGGGCGACGAGCTGCTACGTGGGGGACAATACCGACCTCATCGTCATGCACCGGGCCATACTTTTAGTGCGAAAAAAATTGATCAATCTATTGGCACGGCTCGCGGATTTCGCTCTTGCTTACCGTGATTTGCCTGCGTTGGGATTTACCCATTACCAGCCCGCCCAGCTCACCACGGTGGGGAAACGCGCCAGCCTGTGGCTTCAGGAATTTCTATTGGACTACGAGGAAGTGAACGATATCCTCAGCCATTATCGCCTCCGTGGAGTCAAGGGTACCACCGGGACCCAGGCCAGCTTTTTAACGCTGTTTGACGGGGATTCGGAAAAGGTTGAGCGGCTGGAAAAGCTGGTGATGGAGAAGCTGGGCTTTGGAGACGCCTATCCGGTGACGGGGCAGACCTACCCCCGGAAATTCGATACACGCGTGCTGCATTGGCTATCGTCCATCGCCCAGAGCGCCCACAAGATGGCCACCGACATCCGTCTATTGCAGCATCAAAAAGAGATAGAAGAACCCTTTGAGAATAAACAGATCGGCTCGTCCGCCATGGCTTACAAGCGCAATCCCATGAGAAGCGAGCGGGTATGCGCGCTGGCACGATATGTGATGACAGACGCGCTCAATCCCGCCATGACCGCTTCCGTCCAGTGGCTGGAACGTACCCTGGATGATTCGGCAAATCGCCGCATCAGCATCCCCCAGGGCTTTTTAGCCATGGACGGCATCCTCAATCTGCTTTTGAATATCACAGACGGACTGGTGGTGTATCCCAAGGTCATCGAGAAGCACATCCACGACGAACTGCCCTTCATGGCCACCGAGACCATCCTCATGGAGGCGGTGAAGCGTGGGGGAGACCGGCAGGCGCTTCACGAGAAAATCCGCCAGTACTCTATGGAGGCCGCCAAGCGTGTCAAGCAGGAGGGCCTCCAGAGCCAATTGATCGAGGATATCACAGGGGACGATGATTTCCCCCTGACACCTGCGGAGATCGAGGCTATTTTGGACCCGAAATTATTTACGGGACGGGCGTCTGAGCAGACCGTGGCCTTCATTCGCGAATACATCAAGCCCATACTGGATGCCAACCAGGATCAGCTCGGTGTGTCCGTGGAGTTGTCGGTTTGAGTACGAATAGCATACAGTATATCGAAGGCGGTAAGGATTTGCTCGGCTGCGTTCAGCCCCTATGGGAAAAGACCCGGGACTATCACCGCGATATCTCCGTTCATTTCGCATCCAAATTCGCGTCTCAGACCTTTGGTAAACGGAAGGCCGACCTTCTTAAGAAGTCACGGCAGGACAAGATTCATGTCTCGCTGGCCAAGGATAACGATGTCTTGATCGGCTACTGCGTGTCCACCATCGACGATGACATGGGAGAGATCGACTCCGTATATGTAGAGCCTTCCTATCGCGGGCAGGGCATCGCGAGGCATATGGTTCGGGCGGCGGTCGGCTGGATGAATGATAACGGGGTCAGATCCAAAACGCTCCGCGTGGCCGTGGGGAATGAGGGCGTCATTGATTTCTATCGGTCCTTTGAACCATATCAGATCATCCTCGAAGAAAAAGCTCAATAAACAAAGGCCTCATCGAATGACGAGGCCTTTGGCAGGGGAAGCAGGAATCGAACCCGCAACCTACGGTTTTGGAGACCGTCGCTCTGCCAATTGAGCTATTCCCCTAAAACAGTACCACCATTATACGGTATGGGCTCGTATAAGTCAATGCAAATCCCAGCGGCATCTATCGCAAAGTACGGGTGCTTTCACTTCGGGATTCGTACCACATTTATTTTCAATTCCCTTCCGGCTCTGGTATAATAGACCCAATACATTCCATATGGAGGATACGATGAGCGCGATCCAAAACATCGGATTTATCGGCGGAGGCAATATGGCCGCCGCCATCATAGGCGGCATCTGCCGCAGCCGATACATAGAACCGGAGAGAATCACGGTATACGATCCTGATACTGAAAAAACAGCCTCTCTGCAAAGGGACTGGGGGGTCAAAATTTCCGACGGCATCGAATCCCTGTCCGCCGGTTGTGACTGGATCGTGCTGGCGGTCAAGCCCAATATTATTTCAAAGGTACTGAAAGAACTGCGCAACGCTGCCGATATAGGCAGTACGGTGATTGTCTCCATCGCTGCCGGCGTGTCACTGGACAGTCTGTCCGACGGTCTCGACGCCGATGTACCCATCGTGCGTGTTATGCCAAACACTCCAGCCATGGTGGGGGAGGGGATGTCCGTTTTATGCGGCAATGACCTTGCCAAAGAGGAGATCCTCGATACCGCGCTTTCGTTATTCCAGACAGTAGGCTCCGCGATCATCATGGACGAAAAGCATCTGGACGCCGTGACCGCCGTGAGCGGAAGCGGGCCCGCCTATGTATGCCTTTTCATCGAGGCCCTGGCCGACGGAGGGGTCCGCGAAGGGCTTCCCCGGGACGCCGCTTACACCCTGGCTTGTCAGACCGTACTAGGTACCGCCAAGCTGATCAAAGACACCGACGCCCATCCTGGTCTATGGAAGGACAGGGTTTGTTCGCCGGGCGGTACCACCATTGATGCGGTCCGCTCCCTGGAAAGGGATGGCCTGCGAGGCGCCGTGATGGACGCCGTGTCTGTCTGCGCGGAGAAATCACGTAAACTGGGCAAAAGGGACTGAGTATGCGTAAAAAAATAGAGATCTATACCGACGGGGCCTGCAGCGGCAACCCGGGTCCCGGGGGATGGGGGGCTATCCTTATCTATAAAGGACGAGAGCGGGAAATGTCCGGCTATAAGCCCCACACCACCAACAATCGTATGGAACTGACGGCTCCCATCATGGCGCTTAACGCCCTCAAGGAGCCTTGTCACGTGACGATGTATACCGACAGCGCCTATGTGGTCAACGCGTTTACAAAAGGTTGGATCGCCTCATGGCTGCAGAATGGGTGGAGGACCTCCGGTAAAAAACCCGTCGAGAATCAGGATCTCTGGAAACGGCTATTGGATCTGTGCCACACACATCAGGTTGATTGGAAAAAGGTCAAGGGTCACGCGGATAATGAATACAATAACCGCTGTGATCAGCTCGCCCGTCTCGCCATCAAAAGCCATGGGGAGGAGGAGGTAGAAGCGGAATGAGACCATTCGGGCCAATATTACTATGCGCGAAACACAAGTTTTATGAATACTATTGACAGGAGAGGGGCATTTTGCTATACTAAAATCAGGAATTTTGATATTGAGGTGCGTTATGCCGGACTTAAACGATGCCTTCCAGCGTGATAAAGCAAAACGAAACATATTGAAGCTGCGCTCTCTCCTAAAGGAACTGCCCGATTTCTGTTTCGAATTCTTTCGCGCCATCGAGCCCAACACCACGCTTCTCACACAGATCGGATACGCCTACGACCTGCGTATCTTCTTTACCTTCTTGATTCAGGAGCTATCAGACGAATTCAACCGATCTACCGTTCACGATATTTCCCTAGCCGATCTCTCACGGATAAAACCGATTCACATTGAGATGTATCTCGAATACCTGACCTATTATTTAAAGGATGACGATCACGCAACGCGTTCCGAATACGAGAATCATAACGCCGGCAAGAAGCGCAAATTATCTGCATTACGTTCGTTTTTTGATTATTACTTCAAGAAGGAAAAATTACCAAATAATGTGATCGCGCTGGTGGACATGCCCAAGATCCATGAGAAAGCCATTATCCGCCTGGAGGTTGACGAGGTGGCCAATCTATTGGATCTGGCGGAGACCGGCGAAGGATTGACTGAAACCCAGCGAAGGTATCACCAATACACCCGGGCCCGCGACCTGGCCATGCTTTCATTATTCCTGGGCACCGGCATCCGGATCAGCGAATGCGTGGGTCTCGACATCGATCATTTCGATTTTAAGGTTAACGGCTTCACCGTGTACCGAAAGGGCGGCAATCAATCTATCCTGTATTTCGGCGATGAAGTGCGAAAAGCGCTTCTAGACTATCTGGAAGAACGAAAAAGAATAGATCCCAAGCCGGGCCATGAGAACGCGTTCTTCTTGTCTATGCAGAAACGGCGGATCAGTAACCGCGCCGTACAAAACCTGGTGAAGAAATACGCTAAAATCATCGCGCCCCTGAAAAACATATCGCCCCATAAGCTCAGGAGCACCTACGGTACCAATCTATATCAGGAGACCGGCGATATCTATCTGGTGGCCGACGTATTGGGACACAAGGACGTGAATACCACCCGGAAGCATTACGCGGCCCTGAGCGACGAGAAACGGCGGATGGCGGCCAAGGCCGTTAAGCTGAGAGAATAGCTCTCCCCCGTCATTATTCGAAAATGGGCAGCAAGAGCTCGTCACCCGCGTATATATCGGAACGCTCCATACTATTGACATTCTTGATCTTACAGATGTATTCCCGGACATCCATACCTTCAGGTGCCCAGTTTCCGGCGATGGCCCAGAGCGTGTCGCCCTGGTTTACATGTATCGTTTCATATTGCACACGGGTGCTGGCGTCGGTACGGTTGAAAAACAGGAAAAACGCGGTCAACACGATCAAAAAGATCGCGCTCAGAAATACTGCGAACCGCCAGGTGGATAATATGGTTACTTTCTTTTTCATACCGATCCCTCCAGAACATACGTTCTTAATTAATACCAGTATAATGCAAACACATGTTCTTTGTCAAGCGCAAAGGAGAACATCTGTTTGATTTTTCAACCAGTATATGCTATACTCTCTAATAGATATGAAATCTCGGAAAGGAGATCGGGCCTCATGAGTGATGATCTGCAGGGAAAATCCCAGGAGATTCTCGATTTTATCAAACAGCAGCAGATGGAGAAGGGCTATCCCCCGTCGGTGCGTGAAATCTGTGAGGCGGTCGGGCTCAAATCCACATCCACCGTCCATGGACACCTGGATCGCCTGGAGAAAAAGGGTTATATCCGCCGGGACAAGACCAAGCCCAGGGCCATCGAGATATTGGATGAGGACGCGCTGTTCTTCTCCAGCCGGGATCTGGTTCACGTCCCCGTACTGGGCCGCGTGACCGCCGGGCAGCCAATACTCGCTGTGGAGAATATAGAAGAGACATTCCCCCTCCCCTCCCAGTACCTGCCCAACAGCGAGGTATTCATGCTGAAGGTCGAGGGCGAAAGCATGATCGGCGCGGGGATATTTGACGGGGATCAGGTGATCGTCAAGAAGCAGGAATACGCGGAGAACGGCGACTATGTGGTGGCGCTTTTAGAGGACGAAGCCACCATCAAGACCTTCTACCGGGAAAAGGGATATGTGCGCCTGCAGCCCGAGAATCCCAGCATGGAGCCCATCATCACACGGGACGTGCGGATCTTGGGAAAGGTCATCGGATTGTTCCGTATGCTCTGATGGACGAGGCCATATAGAGTACATATAGCTGGCAAGGGAGCAAATATCCCTTATATACCGTAAAAATGCGTGTATATGGTTGTCTCTATGATCTCATCATTTTCTTAAAGGATTTTCCCCATCCGTGGTGAACATGTATTATAGAAGCATGCATACACGGGGGGTTTATGAGACAAGTAATGCGTTTCGCACTGCTTTCGCTGTTCTGCTCTCTCATCTGGTGCATACTGCGGGAAAGTTTTTCCCTGATGACCCTATTGACGGGACTTGGGCTCGGCATGGCGGCGGTTTTATCGAGCCGCTTTTTTTTATTACCCAAGACACGGGAGGCCATTCCCTCCGAGGGCGTACCGTTCAAATCCCTTCTGTTTCCATTTTGTTTGCTGTTTTCGATCTTTCAGAGCGGGTTTAAAATCATCCGCCTGTATTTTCGGGGACATACCCATATCGGCCTCGTAAAGCTCAAAACCGGTTACTCTTCTCCATTCATCAATTTTCTACTGGCAAACGCTATTACCTTAACCCCCGGCACCGTCACGCTTGACATGGAGTCGGACGAGCTGACCGTACTCTCCATCGACCGCCCGGGAACTACCGATTCTAAAGCTCTGCGAAAGCAAATCGCGGGATGGTTTTTCGCTATTTTCACGAAAGGGTCCAAATAAATGCTGCAAGGCGCGCTAATAGCCCTTGGTTTCTTCATGATGCTGATGCTGCTTTTGATATGGCGGGGGCCCACCATATGGGATAGGCTCTTGGGGATGAACATGATCTCATCCAAACTCATCCTGTGCATCATACTGTTCGCCGTGTTGACCGACATTCCCTACCTCATCGATATCGCCATCGTATACGCCTTGATCGGTTTTATCGGGACTGTGTTTATTGCCCTGTTTATCCGGCAGCGCGGCCGTATTTAGGGAGAGGTTTATGGAAGTGAGATTACTGATAGGCAATATACTGATCTGCGCCGGGCTCGTGTTTATCCTGTTCGGCGTCCTCTGCTTTTTCCGATTCCGGAATTTCTATGCCCGGGTGCTGGTGGCCTCTATCGTGGACACCATGGGTTTTCTCACCACGCTGGCGGGCGTGGCCCTGCGGGCTGATGGCGTGTTCCCTTTACTAAAGATTGTTCTTTTGGGAGCGGCGATTCTGTTCATCAACCCCATCACCACACACAAAATCGCCCGCTCGGCCTACCTGTCCGGCTACCGGGTCAGACAGGAGGAGAACACATATGACGATTAAGGTTGTATTGCTACTGCTCATCATCGTGGCCGTCATGGTGGTCCAGACCGATAAACTGCGCCGCGCTGTGGTGTATCTGGGGGTGCTCTCCATGATCGGCGCCTACTCCTATCTGCTGTACGCGGCGCCGGACGTGGCCATCGCCGAGGCGGTGATCGGCAGCACTTTATCCACCATCCTCTATCTGGTGGCGTTGCAGAAATACAGTGTTTTCACCATCTATTACGTACACCCAGCCGCGCAGCATTTGGACGACCGTGAGATTCGCCGAAGCCGTGGGAGTCTCTTAAGCCTCATCGAGCGGTTTCTGACCGACCGGGAGTTGGAACCCCAGATCATCTACACCGTGGGATCTCCCCGCTCCATCCAGGATACCCACCATCATGATCTCATCATTGAACGGGACGGCCAAGAGGTCAGGTTCCATGGTCCCGTCCATAGCTATCTCACTGAGGGGATCATGGATCATGTACAGGGACATATGCGGGAAATAGCCGCCCCCCTCACCGTCACCATGGGGCCAGCCTCTACTAAAGCTGACGGAAAGGACACGGAATGAGAAGGACGATCATTGCAGTTCTTATCCTGTTGCTGTTTCTGGGAGTCGCGTGGCGATTATACAGGCAGAGCGCTCCCGTAAAAGGTCCGTTGATGGATCTGTGCCTCGACCAAGCCCAATCCGAAACCGGCGCCCGCAACGCCGTGGCCGCCATATACCTCGACTATCGGGTCTTCGATACCATCCTGGAGGCGCTACTTTTATTGATTTCAATCATCGCCGTATTGTATTTTGCCCAGCCGGAGGATACGCGCCATGAACCGTGACACCTCCGCTATCCTGACCCTGGGAGTGCGGCTCATCCACCCATTTATTCTGCTATTCGGGGTGTATCTGATCGCCGGCGGCGCACACACGCCGGGCGGGGGCTTTCAGGGCGGTGCGGTACTGGCCACAGTCTTCATGAGCCGCTATATCGCGCTTCCCCACTACCCCCCTAACGAACGGGTGTTGCAGCGAGTGGAAAAAATATTCTTTTTGGCGCTGCTCTTGTTTGCATCTTTGTTCGGGGTCTATCACCTGATACCGTCTGTGCTGCCCCGTGTGACTTACTTGTTCATTGCCAATATCATCATCGGCGTGAAGGTCTGCTGCGGGCTCTCGTTGGTTTTTCATCGGTTCATCGGCTACGAAAGCGGGGTTTGATATGGAAGCCTTCTTCGACCGGATTCTATCCGGTGACATGATCGCAGTCGCTCTCTTTATGATCGGTCTATATGGGCTTATCGCCCGGCGCAACATCGTCAAAACCATCATCTGCGTGGGCGTTATGGAGATGGGGATCATCCTTTTCTTTTTGACCATCCATGCAAAACCCGACGCAAAGCCCCCAATCGGAGAGGTCGCGCGCGCCGCAGATCCTATTCCACAAGCGCTGATGATTACGGCCATCGTGATCGGAGTCGCGGTCACTGCGGTGGCGCTCGTGATGTTTATCGAGCTCTACCATAAATACGGCACCACCAACTGGAAAAAGGCCCGGCAGATGCGGCGGGAGGAAAACTGACATGCTCTATCTCCTGCTGCTCGTCCCCATCGCCATCGGCATTTGCTTCTACATATTCTCATTTAAGCAGGTGCGGATACTGGCGTTGGGGCTCCAGTCCATCGTGTTTGCATTCACCTTATATATCTTTCTCCATGTCAGCGGTTTGGAGACGCCTCTAACCGAGGCTATCGGCAATTGGGGACCGCTGTCCATACAATTATACTGCGACCGGGTCGTTTCGGTGTTTTTAATGCTCACCGCCATGCTGTTTCTTTCGTTCTTCACGTTCGTCCAGAGAAAAGATTACTTCAACCGGCTCTTTATATTCCTATTCGCCACCCTTCAATCTCTGATCATGCTGATATTTCTATCGGCGGATTTGTTCAATATTTTCGTGGCTGTGGAGATCTCCACGGTGATCTGCGGCATTCTCATCATGTACAAACACGACAGCCGCTCCCTATACGACGGTCTCGTGTATCTCATGACCAATATCGTGGGTATGCTCTTTTTCCTGCTGGGGATCGGGTTTCTGTACAGGCATTTCGGTACGCTCAATATCTATCAGATGGCCGCTTATATGCGGGATGCTTCGGGTAAGGATGTGCTGCTGCCCTTCGCGTTTATCATGACAGGAGTGGGACTGAAATGCGCGCTTATGCCGGTATTTTCCTGGCTTCCAAAGGCTCACGGCACCCCCGGCGCTCCCTCCATCGTCTCCGCCGTACTCTCTGCGCTTTATGTCAAGGGAGGCATCTATCTATTTCTGAGGATGCGGGATATGTTCGCGCCGGCTATTGAAATGGATGGGTTTTTTCTCGCCATGGGGATCATCACCGGCATGGCCGGATGGATCATCGCGGTGTCACAAAAGGATATAAAACTCATACTGGCCTATCACACCATCTCCCAATTGGGGCTGATCCTGATCGGTATCAGCCTGGGGGGCGCTTCCCAATGGGGGGCGGTCTATCATATCGTGAACCACGCGGTGTTCAAGTCACTTCTCTTTCTCGGCGCGGGGATGATCGTGGATACCTATCACACCAGAAACATCTATAAGATCCGTGGGGTGTTTCGCACCATGCCCGTGGTATCCATCGCGACCATGGCCGCCATACTGGGCATCACCGGAGCGCCCTTATTCAACGGCAGCATATCCAAGTACCTCATCCAGTCCGGGGAGATAAACAGAGCCGCCGAGATCGCGATACTGCTGATCAACGGCGGCACCATATTGTCATTTGTGAAGTATTCTCATATATTCTTTGGGAACCCGGAGGAGCCCGTCGTATCGTCGATCCCCATTATTCAAAAGGGCGTCGTCATCGGCCTGGGGGTCCTGTGTCTCGCCGGTGGCGTGTGGGGCACGGGCTTTATCCGTCTTCTCTTTGGGTACGCTCCCAATATCTCTCCCCTGTCGTATGTATGGAAATGCCTGATATGGATCGTCTCACTAGCACTGGGATATATCCTGTATACCATGGTGCTTACCAAATGGAACAAAATCCATCAGGGCTTTTCCATTGAGCTCACATTCAATCAGATCTGTGCCAGCATCGCGGGACTTTTTGCCGTTTTGCTCGCCTACGGATGGCTTACGGCGGCTTGACAATGATGCGCCGTCAGCCATGTGCGGCTATACAGTCACTTCTTTTCTTTAAACAGCTGATCCGCCGTGCGCATCAGGGCGATTTTACCGTGGGCGTAGGTGAGTCCTCCCTGCATATAGGCCGTGTATGGCTCCCGTATGGGGGCGTCTGCGGAGAGTTCGATAGAAGCGCCCTCGATGAATGTCCCCGCCGCCATGATGACCTGATGGGAATACCCCGGCATATCCCAGGGTTCCGGGGTCACATGGCTGTCCACCGGGGACATGTACTGGATCTGCTGACAGAATGATATCAGTGATTCGGCGTTACCGAACCGGACGGCCTGGATGATATCGGAGCGTTCATCCATAGGTCCCGGACTCACCTCGTATCCCATCTTCTGAAACACGTGGGCCGCCAGGGCGGCTACCTTCAGCGCCTGGGCCACGATATGGGGGGCAATGAATAACCCCATGAAAAGCTCCCTATATCCGTAAGGCCCGGCGCCTACTTCTTTTCCGATGGAAGGGGCAGTAGCACGCTGGGCCAATCTGTCGATGGCGTAGCGGGTCCCCGCCGCGTAGGCACCGCAGGGGCATAGTCCCCCGCCCGGGTTCTTGATGAGAGACCCTACCGTGAGATCGGCGCCTATCTGGCTGGGTTCCCGACCGGATACGAATTCACCGTAGCAGTTGTCCACCAGTATCGTGACCCAGGGTGCCGCCGTCTTGATCGCATGGATGGTCTCTCCCATCTCATCTATGGTCAGGGCCCTGCGCCAGGCGTATCCCCGTGACCGCTGGATAAACACCACCTTGATCCGGGGTTCCTTTTCGATGGCGGCCAGTATCGCCTTGACATCTATCCCGCCTGTTTCGTTCAATTCCATCTGCTTGTACCCGATGTCCCAGGCGCGCAGGGATGAGCAGTTTTTTTCATCCCCGTGTCCGATGATTCCCCCCAGGGTGTCGTATGGCTTTCCGGTGGCGGAAAGCAGTATATCCCCGGGACGCAGCAGCGCGAACAACGCGTCACCCAGCACATGGCTCCCGGAGACCCAAGTAAGCCGCACCAGGGCGTCCTCGGCGCCAAACACCTCGGCATAGACCTTATCCAGGGCCTCACGGCCCTGATCGCCATACCCATACCCGGACGTGGGCGCGAAATGCCGCTGGGCGATCTTGGCGGTGCGCATGGCGCTCAATACACGGCATTGTCCGAGTTGTTCGTTTTCATCGATTTTCTGGAATACGGGCTTCAGCGCTTCTTCCGCTCTGTCAAAGAGCTCCGCGATATCCTTTGTTGTGTCCAGCGCCTCGCACATCTTCATTGGGCTTCACCCTCATCCTTGTCAGGGCTCCTGTCGACGGTGGGGAATCCCACATGGCGAACGGGGGCGATGGTGGTAATGGCGTGCTTGTACACCATCATCTGGCGTCCCTCCCCCTCCAGCATGACGATGAAATTATCAAACCCCTTGATAACCCCGCGAAGCTGTACGCCGTTGGTTAGGTAGACGGATACCGGCACCTGTTCGCTCCGGATCTTGTTGAGCATCGGATCTTGGAGATTTGTGGTCTTACCCATGGCCTAGTCTCCTTTTAATTATAATTACTCCCCTTGTGAGAGCCAGTCGGATATTTCTCTGTACATCGTTTCCCTGTCTGTCCCATCCGCGTCAAACCATCGAATATGTGTATCTCGTCTAAACCAGGTAAGCTGTCGCTTGGCGAATCGCCGCGTCCTCGTCTTGATCGTGTCGATCGCCGCAGGAAGGCTGTATTGCCCATGCAGGTACGCGATGATCTCCTTGTACCCCAGCCCCTGCATGGAGATCATATCCGGTGCGCATCCCCGCTCAAGCAGTTCCTTGACCTCCTGGACCAATCCCGCTTCGATCATCCGGTCCACGCGCCTATTGATCCGATCGTACAGGCGGCTCCGGTCCATATTGATCCCGACCATCCGGGCACCGTAGAGGGGCGGCCCCGATGTGGTTTTCTTATAATCCCCGCCGCCCTTTCCGGTGAGATGCACGATCTCCAGCGCCCGTATGATCCGTTTTCTATCATGGGGATGGAGTCGTTTGGCGGCTTTGGGGTCCTTTTCCTTCAGTGTATCATAGAGGGCCTGCTCCCCGTGCTTTTCCGCATATTCCCGCATCTCGTTCCGGTAGGCGCTGTCCTCCCGGGCTTCTGTAAATGTCAGGGGGTATACCACGCTGTTCACATACAGTCCAGTGCCGCCCGCCAGTATCGGCTGCCTGTCCCTGCTGATAATATCCTCGATGGCCTTCCGGGCCATGGGCTGGTACAGCGCCGCGTTGAATGGCTCACCGGGATCGATGCAGTCCACCAGATGATGCGGGGCAATTTCTCTTTCTTCCTCCGTCGGCTTTGCTGTGCCGATATCCATATAGCGGTAAAGCTGCATGCTATCGGCGGATACGATCTCCCCGTCATGTTTGCGAGCCAGCCAGAGGGACAGATCGGTCTTTCCGCTCGCCGTGGGGCCCGCGATCACCCATAGATTCCTATGCATCAGACCCGTTTGAACATCCTTTCCATATCCCGGCGCGTCCACTTCACGAGTATGGGGCGGCCGTGTGGGCAGGTGAGGGGCGCGTCGCTCTCGCCGATTTCTTTCAATAAATATCGAATCTCCTGATCGCTCAGATTGTCCCCCGCCTTCACAGCGTAGCGGCACGCCTTCTTGATAATCATATCATGAATACCGTGTTTTGTATCTATTGTTGCCATTTCGCTTACAATATCATGCAAAAACGCTTCCGCGTCCCTAAGTTCCAGGTCCGCGGGGGTGCCCCGTACCATCACCGACATCTGGCCGAAAGGCTCGATTTCGAACCCCAGCGCCCCAAAGGACTCTATTTTCTCCTCCATCAGTACGTACTCGGGGTGGGTCAGTTCCACCACGATGGGTGTGAGCAGTTCCTGTACCGCGTTTTCGCCCTTATCTAGTCTTCTCGTAAACACCTCGTACATGATCCGCTCGTGGGCCGCGTGCTGGTCGATGAGATAGACCGTGTCCCCCTGCTCGATGACGATGTATGTGGCAAACAGTGTTCCCACCACGGTGTATTCTGTATCAAATACGATCTCAGGTTCCGGGTCCGGTTCCGGTTCCACGTCATGTGTTTCCGGGATTCTATGTATATCGTACGTCTGTTCCGCCGGCCGCTTTTCCGCTGTTGATGCCGTTTCTGCCCGCGCTTTTTCCGGCTCTCCATAGACCGCCCGCCGTTCAAATAGATACACCTGTTCGTTGGCGGACGCATCGTAGCTCTTGTCTTTGTGGGAGGGCTTGACCTCGATCTGTACGCCGCTTTCTGTTTCTTGCTGTTCCTCTCCGGCTATATGGGCATGGGGAATCATCGCTCCCCGTCCCAATATATTGCGTACCCACTGGTAGACCTGTGATCCCACCTGCTCGGGCTGGCGAAACCGAAGCTCTGTTTTCTGGGGATGGACATTGACATCCACGTATTCAGGAGCGATCCGCACGTGGAGCACGCAGAACGGATAGCGGTTCACCATCCGGTACGGCGCGAAGGCACCCTCCACCGCCTCGGTGAGCAGTTTTGCCTTCACATACCGCCCGTTGACGATAAATATCTGATGTCTTCGATTGTTCCGGGCGATCTCCGGCTTTCCGATATAGCCCTCGATGGCAAGCCCTTCGCCCTCTCCAGACAGAGAGATCACAGAGGGCCGTACAGCATTCCCATAGACCGCGCAGATGGCGGACAATAGAGAACCGTTTCCCGGACTGTGGTAGACCGTCTTGCCCTCGTTGATATATCGAAATGAGATTTCCGGGTGGGCCAGTATCATCCCCGTGATGACTTCGCTCACCTGGATGGTCTCGGCCTTTGGGGACTTCAAGAATTTCTTCCGGGCCGGTGTGTTGTAGAAAAGATTGCGAATGATGATCGTGGTGCCGTCGGGGCACCCGGCGGGGCTTTGTTCGACGATCTCCCCGCCGTGATTGAGGATCTTAGTTCCGGCCTCGCTCACCGCGGTCTTGGTGATCATCTCCATATGGGAGACCGCCGCGATGCTCGCCAGCGCCTCCCCCCGAAACCCCAGGGTCATCACTTGCCACAGATCCTCGGCGTCGCTGATCTTGCTGGTGGCGTGGCGCTCCATGCTGAGCAAGGCGTCCTCGCCTTCCATCCCGGTGCCGTTGTCTGTGATGCGGATGAGAGCGGTTCCGCCCTTTTTGATCTCCACGGTGATGGCGGTGCTGTCGGCGTCGATGGCGTTCTCTGTGAGCTCTTTCACGATGGACGCGGGCCGGTCCACCACCTCTCCGGCGGCGATCTGGTTGATCGTATGGGTGTCCAGCCTGTGGATCCGGGCCATCTTAAGCCTCCCTATCCCTTTATCCTGCGCGCCTTTTGTATCCAGCTATCGAGGATCCCTAGCGCCTCGATGGGCGTCATATTGTTGCTGTCCATACCGGCGAATTCCCTGAGCATCTGGTCCACGAAGTGCTGCCGTTTATCCTCACGGGGGTCTCTTTCCTCGAAAAACGTGATCTGTCCCGCGTTATCCCGTGTGGCGGCGGCCTCTCTGTTTTCGGCCACGGTGCTGATATCGGCGCTCTCCAGGAGTCGCAGCAGTTCGCCCGCCCGCCCGATCACAGCGTCCGGCAGACCCGCCAGCCGGGCCACCTGGATGCCCAGGCTCTTCTGGGTACCGCCCCGCACGATCCTGCGCAGAAATATGATATCCTCCCCGTGCTCCTGGACGGTGATGCTGAAGTTTTTTACCCCGGCGATCTTACCCTCCAGTTCGGTCAGTTCGTGGTAGTGGGTGGCAAAGAGCGTCCGGCAGCCCAGGCGTTCGTCCTGGCAGATATGCTCCACCACCGCCCAGGCGATGCTGAGGCCGTCGTAGGTGCTGGTGCCCCTGCCGATCTCATCGAGGATCAATAGGCTTTGTGAGGTAGCGTGGTGCAGTATATTGGACACCTCGTTCATCTCGACCATAAATGTGCTCTGCCCGGAGGCCAGATCATCCGACGCCCCCACCCGTGTAAATATCCGGTCCACGATGCCGATCTCCGCGCTGTCGGCGGGCACATAGCAGCCGATCTGGGCCATCAGCGTGATCAGCGCCACCTGGCGCATATAGGTGCTCTTCCCCGCCATATTGGGCCCGGTGAGTATCATGAACCGGCTCGTATCCAGATCAAGCTGCGTATCGTTGGGAACAAACTGCTCGTGGGGCAATGTGCGCTCCACCACCGGATGCCGCCCGGACTTGATGCTGAGCACCCCGTCGGTGCGGATACCGGGCCGCACATAGCCGTTCTTCCGGGACACGCTGGCAAATGAAACCAGGGCGTCCAACGCGGCCAGTGCTTCGGCGGTGGATTGAATCCTGCCGATCGCTTCGTTGATCCTATCCCGTATCTCGGTAAAGAGGCGGTACTCGAGCCGCAGGCTCTTTTCCTCCGCTCCCAGGATGGAGTCTTCCATCTCTTTCAGTTCCTGGGTTATATACCGCTCGCTGTTGGCCAGTGTCTGCTTGCGGACATATTCGTCGGGCACCAGCTCGTAGTTGGACTTGGTCACGTCGAGGTAATAGCCGAATACCTTATTGAATCCCACCTTGAGATTCTTGATCCCGGTCCGTTCCCGCTCCTTTTTTTCCAACTCCGCGATCCACTGTTTTCCTTCTCCCATGGCCTTCCGGTACCGGTCCAGTTCCTCGTTCCATCCTTCTTTGATAACGCCGCCCTCCCGGATGGTCAGCGGGCATTCCTCCAGGATGGAGGATTCGATCAGATCGGCGATATCACGCAGCTCATCGATCTGATCATGGTAGGTCTTCAATAGTCCCGCGTCCATCTCTTTCGTGAGATCACGGACGGCGGGCAACTGCGTCAGGGACGTCTTCAGGGCGATCAGATCCCGCCCGTTGGCGGTGCCGTAGGCGATCCGGCCCATGAGACGCTCGAGATCGTAGACATCCTTGAGCGTCTCCGCCAGTATCGAAAGTATTTCGTCCTTTTCGATCAACTGTTCCACGGCGTCCAGGCGGGCGTCTATACCGGCCTTGTCCACCAGGGGTTGCTGGACCCATTTTTTCAGCATCCGGCCGCCCATGGCGGTCCCGGTCTTATCGAGAAGCCACAGCAGCGATCCTTTTCGCTCCTGGCTGCGGATGCTCTCGGTCAGCTCCAGATTGCGCCGGGTGGAGATATCCAGCACCATATAGGACTGGGGGTAATACGTACGCAGGCTCCCGATATGGCTCAGCGTATTCTTCTGCGTCTCGGATAGATAGGATAGCAGCGCCCCGGCCGCGCAGATGCCGTACTCCATCTCCTCGCATCCGTATCCCGCCAGGGAGTGCACCTTGAAATGCCTCAATAATGTGTCTCGCGCCGTGGGATAGGCGTAGGCCCAGTCCTGGTAGACCGAAACGTATACGCCTAAACGCTCCTTGATGGTACAGAGCAGCTTTTCCTGCATCTGCATCCCGGTGTTGACGATCAATTCCCGGGGAGCAAGGCGCGATAGCTCGTCCAAGAGAAGGACCGTCCCGCCCTCCTGGGTGATCTCGGTCAATAGGAATTCACCCGTCGATATATCGCAGAACGAAAGGCCGTAGCTGTCCCCGTTCTGCAATAAAGAAGCGATATAGTGATTGGACTTCTCCTCCAGCATGGAGGCCTCCATCACCGTCCCCGGGGTCACGACCCGGACCACCTGGCGGTCCACCAGACCGTTGGCCTCGCTGGGGTCGGTGACCTGTTCGCAGATCGCTACCTTGTACCCCTTTTCGATGAGCCGGCTGATATAGCTTTCGGCGCTGTGATGGGGCACGCCGCACATGGGGGCCCGCTCTGCAAGGCCGCAGTCCCTGCCGGTCAGCGTGATCTCCAGTTCACGGCTGGCGGTTTTCGCGTCCTCAAAGAACATCTCGTAGAAATCGCCGAGACGGAAAAAAAGAAGAGCATCGGGAACCTGCTCTTTGATCTCCATATACTGCCGCATCATTGGGGTGAGCCCCATCGGGTGATTCTCCTCTCATGCAGCCATCAGCGTGACTACTTTCGGGGTTTTCTGCCAGAAACCATTATATCATGTCGCCCCGCAAACTCCAAGGTTCCGCCTCCGTGATTTGCACCCGCCGGATGGTGCCCAACACACCCTCTCCGGCAGGGATTTTCACGAGCTTGTTGGTGCCGGTCCGTCCGGTGATGATATCGTTTTTGCCCTGCGCGTCAAACAGCACATCCACCTCGCGCCCCACATATTCCAGGTTTTTGCGGTACCCTATTTCGGATTGCAGGTCCATGAGCCGCTTCAGACGTTCTTTTTTTACCGATTCGGTAACATGATCGGGCATTGTTGCCGCTTTGGTTCCCGTACGGACCGAGTATTTAAACGTAAACGCCGCGTCGTATTCGACACTTTTGACCAGATCGAGGGTATCGCCAAAGTCTGCTTCGCTCTCTCCCGGGAAGCCCACGATGATATCGGTGGTGATGGCCACGCCGGGGATCTCCCTTCTGAAAAGGTCGACGATCTCCATATACCGCTCCCGGGTATAGCGCCGGTTCATCATCTCCAGTATCCGATTGCTCCCAGACTGGACCGGCAGGTGGATATGATCGCAGATGGCCGGACAGTCACGCATGGCGTAGACGATGTCCTCGGTGAGGTCCTTGGGGTGAGAGGTCATGAACCGCACCCGCTCGATGCCCTCTATATCCGCTACCTTCCTTAGCAGTTGTGCGAATGTCATGGGCGGCGTAAGGGTCTTTCCGTAGGAGTTCACATTCTGTCCCAGCAGCATCACTTCCATGACGCCGGACTTCGCGAGCCCGCTGATCTCATCGATGACGGCCCCCGGCTCCCGGCTCCGCTCCCGTCCCCGGACATAGGGGACGATGCAGTAGCTGCAGTAATTATCGCACCCGTACATCACATTGGTAAACGCGGTCACATCCCGGCTGCGCCGTACGGGCAGTCCCTCGGTGATCTGTGTTAAGTCCTCCTTGACATGGACATATGGTTTGTCCCCCGTCTCCGCCTCGATAAGCATATCCTCGAATTCATCTAGATTGTGGGTGCCGAATATGAGACTGACAAATGGGAATTTCCTTGCGAGAGTATCCGCCATCCCCTCCTGCTGCATCATGCAGCCGCACACGGCGATCAGTACATCCGGCCGCTCCTCCTTGAGGGCCCTCAGCGCCCCCACGTTGCCGAAGACCCTGTCCTCGGCATGCTCACGGACACAGCATGTATTGAAAAGAATCACATCGGCGGACAGTAAAGAAGACGCCGGCACATATCCCCGTTTTTCCAGGATACCGGCGAGCTTCTCAGAGTCGTGTACGTTCATTTGGCAGCCGTAGGTTTCTATATGGTAGGTTTTCATTGATTATCCTTATTATTTTTTTGTAATCCTATCACGGATCTCCTGGGCCTTGGCGGTGATCTCAGCGAGGTCCATATTGACCAGTTCCCTGTTCTCCATCAGCACGTTGCCGTCCACGATGACGGTGTTGATATCCCCCTCTTGCGCCGCGTAGGCCAAGCCCGCGCAGGGCTCCTGCACAGGTGTCCAGTGGGGCGCCGTGATATCCAGCAGGATCAGATCAGCCTTCTTTCCCACTTCCAGGGTGCCGATCTCATCGGTCCAGGAAAGCGCCTTTGCGCCGTTTACCGTAGCCATCCGGCATGCCTCGGCGGCGGTGACCAACGTGGGGTCCATGGCCGCGCCCTTGTGAATCAGGGCCGCTTCTTTCAGTTCCCGGAGTACGCTCAGATTGTTGTTGCTGGAGGCGCCGTCGGTCCCCAGCGCCACACAGATTCCCTTCTTGAGCATCTGGGGTACGGGAGCGATCCCGCTTCCCAGTTTCAGATTGCTCACCGGGTTGTGGACGGCCTTGACAGTATGCTCGGCCATCAGATTCATGTCCGCTTCGTCCACGTGGACGCAGTGGGCGGCCAAGATAGGCACATCGAAAAGTCCCAGATCGTGGAGATACCGGGGCGGCGTCCGCTTGTGCTCCCGGATGCAGTCGGTCACTTCCTTTGCCGTCTCCGATATATGGATATGGATGGGAACCCCCATCTCCTTCGCCATATTGCGGATACGCACCAGTGTTTTGTCGGTGCAGGTGTAGACGGCGTGGGCGGACATCATGGTGCGGATGCGGCCTTCCGCCTTGCCGTGCCATGTATCGTATAGCTCCTTCGCTTCCGCGAACCGCTCCTCCTCCCCGTCTCCCGACAATATGCCCCGGGAGAGCGAGGCGCGGATACCGGTGTCGGCCACCGCCTGGGCGACCTGCCCCTCAAAATTGTACATATCCGCAAACACCGTGACCCCGTTTCGGATCATCTCCGCGATCCCCAGCATACTGAGCCAGTAGACGTCATCCCCGGTCATCCTGCCCTCTGCGGGGAATATCTCCTCATGGAGCCACGCGAAAAGGTCCCGATCACCCCCCACGCCCCGCAGTCCCGTCATGGGCACATGGGTGTGGGCGTTGATGAATCCGGGGAGCGCCAGCTTTCCCTCCCCCGCTATGGTCACGTCTTCCTCAAAGTCCTTGGGCCGGCCGCTGCGGGGTCCTGCGTACAGGATTCTGTCGTTGTCTATGGCGATACATCCGTCCATGATGGGAGTATCTTCGCTGCCGAAACACTGTATCTGTATATGATCGATCAGGGTCTTCATCCCAAAGTATCCTCCCGTCATGGTTTATTGGTATCTTACTCATTATATACCAGATTCATACGCAGGCACAATGCGCTGGACCCGCAATCCCCCTACGAAATATGCTGAAACAGGAGCGATTAAAAACAGAATATGTAAGGATAACTCAGGTATGGGAGGCTCGTTAGCAGAAGAAGGAAGAAAAGCGCATTGAAGAACCTAAAATATACGGTATAATATAATGGTATAGTTTTTATTGGGAGGAATCATGGATATTTCATTTACCCATCTGGGCCTGCGGGTGCCCGACATACTGCTTCCCGCCCCCTATGTGGACCTTTCGAAATGGGCGACCATCGCCTGCGACCAGTACACATCAGAACAGGAATACTGGACCAACGTCGAAGAAATCGTCGGAGACAATCCCTCCACCTACCATATCGTGTACCCCGAGATCTATCTCCACGCCCCCGATGAAACGGAACGCATCGCCGCCATACAGGCAAATATGGACGCCTATCTGGCCGATGGCGTACTCGCTACCGCGGGGCCTGGGTTCATATTGGTGGAACGCACGTTGGGGGACGGTCGTACTAGGACGGGACTCATGGCGGCCCTGAATCTGGAGGCCTACGACTTTTCAGAAAATTCCCGTTCCCTGATCCGCCCCACCGAGGGCACCATCGTGGACCGCATCCCCCCGCGGCTTCGTATCCGGGAGGGGGCGTCCTTGGAGACCCCCCATATCATGGTGCTGCTGGACGACCCGGGGGCGTCTGTTATCGAGCCGCTGGCGGCGCAAAAGGATCAACTGCCGGTATTGTATGATACCGGCCTCATGCTTGGTGGCGGTCATGTGCGGGGGTATCACGTCCGGGAGGAGCGATGGATCCGGCGGATCTCCGACGCCCTGACCCGTCTGCTGGAGGATAAGACCGCCCAGTACGGCGACCCGCTGCTCTTCGCCATGGGAGACGGCAACCACTCCCTGGCCACCGCCCAGGCCTATTGGGACGCTATAAAAAAGGATCTGAGTCCCGCCGAACTAGACGATCATCCCGCCCGGTTCGCCCTGGTGGAGATACAGAATATCCACGATCCCGGCAACCACTTCGAGCCCATTCACCGGGCCTTGTTCTCGGTTGACCCGGTGTCTCTGCGTGACGCCATGTTGTCCTACTACGGTGATCAAAACTGCCGTGTGGCGGTGGAAACGATCCCTGTCTCCGGCATGAAGGAGCGCGTCGTGCCCCCGGCGGACAATAGCGCCCACTCCGCCGTACTGCTCTATGGCGATCAATGCGAGCTCATCACGGTCTCCCCCGGCCTGCATTATCTCCCGGCGGGGACCTTCCAGCGTTTTCTGGACGCGTACCTGTCTGAAAACCAAGAAGCCAAAATAGATTTTATCCATGGCCGGAAATCCCTGCTGGGCCTCGCCCAAAAGCCCGATACGGCGGGACTGTACCTCCCCCCCGTGTCCAAGGACTCCTTCTTTGACACCATCGTCAACGAAGGGGTCATGCCCAGAAAGACATTCTCCATGGGGGAAGCGGAGGAGAAACGGTACTACCTGGAGTGCAGGTGCATCCAGCCCTAAGAATCTCCTTATCAGCCTCGATACACATATCGCCGAAGTAATCTTCCACAAAAGCGGAGCGGGTATTATCCGTATCCCTGCCGAGCCGGAGCAGGATCGCCGCATCCGGGTCCGCCGGTTTTGCCGGGGTATCCCTCCGCAACCTCCGGCGGGACATGGATTTCCTGGCGGCGGGCACCCCCCTCCGCGCCGGAGCGGGCGGAAACGGTGACTGCCGGTTTACCGATACCCCCAGGTTCAAATCCCTCACCAGGGGTGATCTCTTCTCCTGTGAACGATGTTCGTTTAGAAGAAATTCCCATACTGTCCGGCCTCGGTATATTGGTATGAATATGGATATCGGGGGGCTTTGCATCGGCGTCCGTCTGCTCCAGCTGCCGGCAGGTCCTGATGCTTGCGCAAAGGGCCGTTACGGCCCGGCTCTGGGCCAGCATAAAGGCCGCGTGGCGCTCCCATCCGGCGCGGGGCGCAGACGCCGTCCCATCACTATCCCCGCTCTCTCCCCCCGCCGGTTCCCCGGTATCGTCCCCGTCCCCGGCATACAGTAGCTCCTGGGCCCGGACGATGGCGGCGTACTGGTAGAGGATCACCTCCCGAAGCATCTCCTTGTCGTCAATGCCCCTCGCTTCCTCCATGAGCCTCCGCACCCTTTTGGGCACGCCGTACAGCCCGTGACGGACCGCCGGGCTTTGGGACACCGGCTCGTTGTCAAGCTCTCTCTCCCATCCCTCGCTGTACTTCCACACCCGCACCGTGCCGGCGGGCCGTCCCACCTGCCGGGCGATCTCACATAGGGACATCTCCCCGGCACTCTGCACATACAGTTCCCTGGCTCTGCGCCGCTCCTCTTCGTATTCGGTCATACTATCACCTCGGCCCAACGCTATCATATCTATAGGCCGCAGGTAACCAAGGAAATGCCGCATAAGTTTGGTGAGGTTTTTGGCGATGGAAGAGGGCGCGGGACGATGGGGGTAGCGGGACCTATATACTGAACCGCTGCCGAGCCTATTCGTAAAGCATATTCTCTGTACCTCATGCGAGGTTCATTCCACACTCTTATCTCCGTACCTGCATCTCAGGCCTCCCCTTCTTTTCGTGCCCTTTGCTCCATCCTCCGATTGCCGTGCTCGGGAAAGCCGGTTCACGGCTTGTCTGGTTCCGCGCCTTAAAACAACCGGGTCGCTCTCTGGGGCGGTCGTTAAGGCGTATTTCGGAACCATTCTGCGCCGTTTACCTGCTTTCTATTTCCTCGCCCGGCAAAGTCGTCTTCCGCAAAGGCACATTGTTATAACCCCGCTGTCTGTCGAAAAGAGCCTCCGAAGTCGGCTAGTAATTGCATACAAAGAAGGGGCCGAAGCCCCCCCCTGGCGTTAGCGCGGCAGAGGGTTGTTCCCTGCGGTGCGCCGCATTATTGTGAGGTTTATTTCCGGCGGGAGAGGGCGGCCCAATGGGGCATCGGGCCCTACGGGTTCTTCGGCAGGATTGTTTCCGGCGTGAGCAGATGGAACAACACAGAGGTTGTTCCCTACCGGGGGGCGGCATTATTGTGGGGTTTGTTTCCGGCGGGAGAGGGCGCGGGCGATCAATGATCGCCCCTACCGCATTAGCGTTGGGAATGGTGATCGGCGAAAAGGGGCGGAACGACACGGGGGTCGTTTCTTACAGGCATGATACGGTTCGGTATCACTCCCTCCGGCGCTTCGCGCCACCTCCCTCATCCGAGGGAGGCAA